>Ga0307985_10001034_pt1 | contig 15822 bp, 14 predicted proteins | sample EllFjometageno80_FD_203155 | JGI IMG/M metagenome (GOLD analysis project Ga0307985, IMG submission 203155) | Marine microbial communities from Ellis Fjord, Antarctic Ocean - #80 | ecosystem: Environmental > Aquatic > Marine > Unclassified | place: Southern Ocean | collected 2014-10-09 | reverse complement strand
CCTTTTCCGTCCCAGCCCCCATCGAACAGGAGCGCAACGCCTACCGCGACCGCTGTCTCGGGCTCGAGGCCGAGGTCGCCAAGCTCCGCAACATTCTGGCTGCGAAGGGCAACATGCACAACACGTACCCGCAGACGCCGCTGGCGCACGCGGTTTCGAACGCGCCGCACACGCACGGGACGCTGCATGCGCAGTACCGGAGCACTGGGAGTTCTATTGCGGGCATGAGTGAGAACAACTACAAGTTGAATCATCACTATGCGCAGAGTGAGGGAGACCGGGACGACGTTGGGTCGACGGCGGGCACTGATACCCGTATCAGCGATGATGGGAGTGTGAATAGTGACACGGGGAGCACGCTGAGGGCGACGGCGCCGTCCCACGTGCCGCTGCTGGTGTACCAGAAGAGCGCATCTACGAAGACTCACTCGATATGCCAGTCGAGGCTCACCAAGGACATATTCCGCTTCGTTGCGAAGATGGACGAGCAGGTGGCGCGCTCGATAAACAAGAGGTTGGTGGCGTGCACTCGGATCAGGAGAGTCGTGACGGCGCTCTGGCCGCGAGCGCAGGTGAAACTGTACGGGTCGCATGTCACGAATCTGGCGCTGCCTAGCAGCGACCTGGATTTCGTCATCGTTCTGCCCGCGGTGCACAAGAAGGCCATGGTCGCGACGCCCGGAATTTTGGAGGGCAGGAACGCGATTCGAGAGACGTGGCAAGCAAGTTTGGCGAGGAAGCTGCGGTCCGAGTCATGGGTGCACTCGAACAACATCAAGGTGATTGAGCGAACGCTCATTCCTGTGATCAAAATCAGCGTGGACGGGCTGGATCTGGATATTTCCTTCGACGCCGCGGACCACAAGGGCCTCGAGAATATCGGTTTCGTGCAGCGCGTGCTGGGCGAGTTCAGCCACGCGCGGCCGCTCATTCTGGTCCTGAAGCAGTGCCTCACGAATAGCGGGCTGCTAACGGCGTTCACGGGCGGGCTGAGCAGCTACGGGCTGTTCTTGATGGTCACAAGGTATCTGCAGGAGCAAGTGTTCAGCGGGGGCATGGACTTGGGCAGCCTGCTGATGGGCTTCTTAGGTAAGTCACACCCACCCTCTGGCCCAGAACCTACGAGGCGACGACGTGAACCGCGCTGTGCTGCTCACAGCGAGCGGTTCGCGCGTTCTGAGCAGCACGTTCTGAGAAGCGCGTTCTGAGCAGAACGAAGTTAAGGCGGCCCAGCGAGACCTGCCAGCGAGACCGGCTTAGAGGCACTGCGAGGGCAGCACCGCAAGGGCAGCGCCTCGAGGGCATCACTCTAATCGCACCACTCCGATCGCACTGCTGCTCAGTTGCACCAGTTTTGCGGACCCCCTTTCATGCGACTTTTCATGCTCCTGTTCTGCGCCCCACCCCGCTGCGTGTTTTTCTGCTCTCCTTTGTTCGCCCCCCTTGTTCACACCGCGTTTGTTTCTCCAGACTTCTACGGGAACTGCTTCAACCCGCGCGTAACTGGCCTGAGCGTGAAGAGACGGTGCTACTTTTTGAGGCACGAGGTGCTGACGAACCCGACGCCAGCGTCGAGACCTATCAGCGAGTTTAGCAGTAGCACGAGTGTTAGTCCAGGGCGGGTCTTCAAGAAGTTTTTCGAGAGGCGACACTCGTTCACGGACGACGACGAAAAGGAGGGCAAGGTCGGAGCTGGGAGGCTGGCGCAGGTGCCACTCACGCCGCCCATGCGCGAGTTTTACAGGAGCGGCAGCGGGGGCGGCGGCAACTGGGAACGGACGGAGATGGAGAAGGCGAGGGCGTGGAGGGCAAAGTGGGCGGAGCAGCAGCAGCGCGCGCAGCAATTCTTGCTCGATCCGATCTTCTGCGAAGACCCCCTGTGCATATCCAACAACGTGCTCAGGAACGCGTTCAGGATTCTGCAGGTGCTCAGGGCGTTCAGCGACGCGCACAGGAGTTTGCAGGCGAGCCTGGAGTTCACGGAAGGGGGAGAGAGAGGGGGGGAGGAGGCGGACTGGGGGTTGCTGCAATGCATTCTGACCAGCGAGGACGCCTTCTTCTAGGACGCCTTCTTCTAAAATTGATTATAATACTTTCTTCTACCTTCTACCCCCCCCCCATTTACCTATTCCCCCCCACCACAAAACTGCCCTCCTCCTTCAACCCCGTCAACACGACCAAACCCTTCTTGAGCTTGGTGACTGCACCCTTCGTCGGCCCCATGCTCTCAATCTCCTAATCCTTCATCTCAAGGAAGGCTTCCAAGCAAATGCCCTCCTTCTCGAACAGCTCTATGCACTTCTCCAGCGCATACAGTAGTGCTTCTGCAGAGGTCTTCCATCGACCGGATATCCTTCTCCTTCAGCTTGAACATCGACACCCTGCTATTATCGCGCACGCCCCCTTCGTTCTGCGGTTGCGTCGCCTCCGTAACGCCAGGCACGACCTTCGCGGTATACTTCGCAGACTCTTTGGTCTCGAAAAAGGATTTCCGATCTGGCGCCCCCGGTTCACTGAGCACTTCCTAACGTATAATGGACTGAAACAGTAACTACGGCCTTTTCCACGCTGGGCTGCAGAGGGGAGGGGGGAGGCCAGAGCGAGGAAGAGGATCAGGAGAAGGCGCATAGGGCTGGCTGCCTGGGGGTAAAAGCGTAAACGTAAACAACGAAGGCCAGTTCGTTTTGGGTTGCCTCTCCTGTTACTGTACAACTGTAGCAGAAATCTAGCGAGCGAACCGCGCGGCAGAAGAATTTAGCTCAGAAACCGAACTGAACCCAACCTAAGAGCGAAATATTGTCGCAAGACGCGGCTACTGTCAAAGTTACAGCTGCATCTCATCCTCACCCGAGTCGTCCGCGAGTGCCTCGAGCTGCCGCATGTTAAACGCGCCGTTATTGTTGTCGCCTCCCCCCGAACTAACCTCCACCCCCCTCCCTCCCCCCACCTCGAACTCCCCTTCATCCTCCTCCATCTCATCGTCACTTATGTTAGGGTCAAACGCGCCCTCGTCATCGTCATCACTGTCCATATTCGACAGCTCAATCATATCCGCCAAGCTACCCAGCCGAGCTCGAGGCCTGCACGAGCGAAGCGAGTGTTAATGAGCGAAGCGAGTGCGGCGCAACGTGGATGGCGAGAATGACGCCAATGCTGGCGAACGGGACGAGCGAGCGGCGCAAAATGCGCTACGAGCGAGCGGCACAAACCCACCACTCGCGGCGCCAACCCCACCGCTCGCGGCGCCAAACCAACCACTCGCTCCGCTCCTTTGCCGCTTCCTTTGCCCGCTGGCCTCACCTGTAAATCCAGCACACTCCCGCACTCACTACATAATACAACACGTTCACCCAGTCCTCATCGAAGAACCAAACGTACCCGCCCAACGCTTCAATTGGGCTAACGTAGTCGACGATTTCGATAATCGTAAACAGAATAGCGCACACCACGCTCGCCGTGAGGACTCGCCGGAACGCCAAGTACGACCGGCACTTTTCCGTCTGACGCTCCGCCTTGAGCGCCTTGATCGTGTTCATGAGGCCCTCGAAGATGTACACGTAGAAGACCACGTTGAGCACGTTGATTATGAGGAGCAGGAAGAGCACGCCCTGCGGCTCAGGCTCCTCGGCCCCGAAATTCCTGTCCAGCGTCGTCACCAAAAAATAGCTCAAACTAGCAGCAAAGTACGCAGCACTCAGAACGGTAATGACAAGCCACGTTCGCTTCGGCAGAGTCGGCGTGGAGATACCAAGGCCGAGGGACAGCGTGAGGAGGACGAAGCGCATCCACGTTCTCTTGAGGACGGAGAAACCCAGCGCGACCATCTTGAGCCCGTGGGGTCGAACGCCGTCGCGATCCCAGATGAAGTACAGCGCAGAGTACACTAGCGCCTCGATGAAGAGCAGCATGAGGAGGAGGAGGAGGTGGTTGTGCAGCGAGAGTCGGTCCGCCGTGCTGTTTCTGAAGAGCGTGACGATATACGAAGCGAGCATGAGGAAGGACAGGAGCGTGTACACGAGGTAGAAGTAATTGATGTCGGTGTACCTGCGAGCGAAGCGAGCGTGAGTGTGAGTAACTGAGCGGCGAGCGAGGGAGAGGAGCAAGGCGAGAGTGAGAACATCTCGTCAGCGCGTTTCTGCGTTGGCGATGCAGCGGCGAGCGAGGGTTCACGGGAGAGGAGCAAGGCGAGATTGAGAACAGCTGAGCAGAGATCTGCTCAATTCGCTCGCTTTTCCACGTTGGTGCAGCTGAGAGCAATTCGCTCGCTTTTCCACGTTGGTGCTGCGTACGCTCGCGCGCTAAACGCTCGCGCTACGTACGTTCCGGGGAGAAGAGAGTCGTTGCTGTAGATTTCAATCTCGCCGGCGACGGGGATGATGGAGGAGGACTCGTCGCAGCTAATGATGGCTGTGATGTAGTAGCCGTCAGTGGAAAACGCATCGGACGTCGATTTGAGGGATTCCAGGGACTCAAGGGTCTTGGGGAGGGTGTCCGTGAGGGTGAGGGTCACCTGGCTGATGGCGCCGTTGTGCTTGGCGAGCAGCTCCCGGTTGAACAGCGGCTGTCAGTTCACAAGAGGGTCAGTAGGGTCAGTAGGGGGAAGTTCAGGTTGACTCGTGAGCTGGCCGCTTTGCGCTGGCCGCTATGCGTGCAGGGCCGCTAACACAGTGTGCCGCTAACACAGTGTTTCAACAAGGGGGATAAAAGCTTGCCTTAGAAAGCGTTCCTCACCTGGTTAATATTCTCGTCAGTGCAGCCGCTCACAGTGTTAACATAGTCGCTCTTGCAGCAAAAGTACGTCGATCTCGAGTCGTAGTCTGTGTGCCCGAATCCGTAGTTCGACCAGTTGCACTCGGTCGGATCGTAGAGCATGTTGTTGGGGGAGACGCGACCGCAGTCGTAACTCTCTTTGAAGGTCACGTAGGAGAGGGTGATGGTGGCAGGGGAGGTGGAGCAGTTGGTCTTGTCCAGGACCTCATCGTCTTGGAGACACTTGTAGCCGGCGTACCCGTAGATGTCAACGTTGTCGAACTTGACGCCGCTGGGCTTCTCAGGGGCTCCGTTGGCGAGGTGGAAGGTTTCAAGGTAGGAGAGGGAGGGGTAGGAGGAGAGCTGGCTGCCGGGGGGGAGGGTGATTGTTTCGGAGGATGCGGGGGGGAGGGCGAAGAGGAGACACAGGCAGGGTGCGAGGAGGGAGAGCATGGTGGGTGGGGGAAGGGAGTACAGTGCTGAGCAAGATGGATTCTCTGAGAAAATGAACAAAGACAGTCTGGGTTTGAGAAAAGAGATTTACGATCAAGGTTTTGGACGAGTGCGAGTCACCCTGTACCTGACCGGCTTGCTCCCCTCATGATACAGCGCTTCTTTTGCAGCACACTTTTATAATGGGGTGGCGCAAGTAGACGTAATGATTGCATTGTATTTATTTTTTTGCCATCGATATACTACAAATTCTGTCCAATTTTGCCGTCTAATGAGCGCCTGTACGTGCGAGCAATAGCTTCCTCCCTTCCAACATCTCTCTCCCCCCCTTTCCCCCTCTGTGTGGCTCGATCTCCTTCTTTCACACTCGCTTCGCTCGTGAGAACTTGAGGAGCACATTCTCAGCCTCTGCCTCCACCACCTCGAAAACCATTCTCGCCTCCAGAATGTCGGCAACGAAAGCTTCCACGCCCAAGCGCGCCGCGCCTTCTACTACCGACGATGCCGTCGAGAAGAAGAAGGACTTCAAGAAGTCCAAGAAGGACAGCGCTCCGTCCTCCTCAACCTATGAAGACAAGCCCAAACCCTACCAGGACATGGTCGAGGAGAGCTTAAAGATCTGGAACGACCTCCGCAAGAAGAACAACACCAACGACGTCAATCGTACCCTCGCCGATTCTCTCTTTAAACTCCTCGAGACCAAGTTCCTCCAAGTCGCCAAGAAGCACGATGCCTCCAGAGTCGTCCAAGCCATGATCCAATTCGGCACACAGTCCCAACGCGACACCGTCCTGAGCGAGCTCAAAGGCTCGCTCGTCGATCTCTCCAAGCAGCAATACTCGCACTTCATTGTCCTCAAGCTCTTCAAGTACTGCGGCAACACCCCCGCCTCCCGCCGCGTCCTCCAAACCTCCCTCAGATCCAACATGGTCTCGCTCGCGACGCACGCCGTCGCGGCGCGCGTCGTGGAGTACGCACTGTCCGAGCTGCCGAGCCGAGACGCGAAGCTGCTCATGAGGGAGTTCTGCGGGAAGCAGTACAGTCTGTTCGGCGACAATGAGGCGCCCAAGAAGGTCAACAACAATAAGCCTGTGCCGACTACTGTTATGGATGACGTTATTGAGGAGAATTTGGAGCAGAAGGAGAGCATTGTTGCGCACGTGCTCAGTGTGGTTGAGAAGATGATTGAGAAGAAGCTGTTCCCGTTTGAGTTCTTCCACGAGTTGCTCGCGTCGTACTGCAGTGTCGCCTCCGGCGCCGCCGTGCGCACCCTCGCCTCCTCGGTCGTCGACAACAGCCTCCACCTCCTCTCCACCCGCGCCGGCACCCGCGCCCTCAGCACCGTCGCGTCCTACTCCACCGCGAAGGACCGCAAGCGCATCGCCAAGTGCTTCAAGGGCTACACGAGGTCCACCATGATGCACAGGGACGCTTATGTGGCGGTTATCAGGGTGTGCATGGTGACGGATGACACGGTCAGCACGCAGAAGATGGTGCTCAATGAGCTGCTTAAGGCGGAGAGTGAAACTGCGACGGACCATCCGTTGTTTAGTATTATGGAGAGTACCAATGCGAGCAAGTTGCTGCTGCTGCTACTGAGCAAGACGGGGACACCGGTGAGCAGTCACTTTGATCCGTGGGAGTTGGCGCTGCTTGGGGAGGCTACTATTAAGGACGACGAGAGTGGGGAGATGGTGAGCACGAGCAAGAAGAACCCGGCGACGAGGATGGGGGAGTTGAGGCAGTACTTGAAGGGAGATCTGATCAAGTGCATTCAGAAGCACTGGGCTGCTCTCGTGAGCAGCAAGGTGGGGGGCAAGGTGCTAATTGCCGCTTACGAGCAGTGGGGCGATGATGTTGCTGCGGTGGTCGTGGACGGTATCGCAGAGTCCAAGTCGCTGTCGCTGTTTGAAGACGTGAATGCGCAGAGGTGCTTGAAGAAGATGGCGCAGTGCGAGTCGGGCGTGTTTGGGGAGAAGGTGTGCGAGACGCTGGACGTGGCGAAGATCTGCGAGACGAGCAGGGGCGCGTTCTTCGTGCTCAGCTTGCTGGAGAAGGAGGTTGAGGGCATGAAGAAGATCGAGAAGAAATTGGAGGCCGCGTGCAAGAAGGGAATCCAGGGAGACGGGCACAAGGCGGGATTCGAGAAGGTCATGGAGCACCTGAAGAAGTAGGAGTTTACGCGTTTGCACTCTAATGCCCACACACATACACCTCTGGCCCAGAACTTAAAGGCGATGCGAGCTCAAGCTCAAAGAAGAAGTAAATTGAGAAAAGTGCGAATGCTACCGTGTCACCTTCTATTGAATCTCATCAAGTGTCAGCTCGTCTTTCCCCTCGTACCCCCCATATTGCCAACCCACACACAGTCCCACGTCGCCCCAATCGTCCGTGTAAGTCAAGCACATGTCAGTGCTCGGACAGTCGTCAGTGGAGCCACACTTAAGGGCGCACACGTGCGGCTGGGGATTGACGAAGTCGTCATTGTACGGGTCGCCGTTGTGGAAGCAGTAGGGGGAGGCAGTTGAGTCTGAGGGAATGTCCTGCGGGCAACCGCCAGTTTCGTCCGCGTGCCTGAAAGGTCTTCTCGACGGCTTGTCACACGATGCTGCGCAAATGGCGTGCGGGCTGTACGGAATGTAAAACGTCTCTCCCTCACAGCAATCCCAGTTGGGCGTCTCAGGGAAGGGAGCGTCAGGGTGGGGGTTCTCGTAATGACTTGCGCACGGATGCTGGACGGGGGGAGCGTCCTGGGACCTCAAGTTGGTGCTGCACACTGCTGCGGCCGGAAGCAGCAATAACGCCTTCAAAGAGAAGCCCATCTCAGACCTTGAATTGTTTTATGTCGCGCGCCAGCAAATATCTAATAATATCGACAAGCCAATCGAAGGAGTGTGCATCTATATCATATTCATATTGTGGCGGATTGTCAGGAACGGTTGCTCGGCCACAAGTACCGCCTGCAATATTGCTGTTGCTTGCAGCCCTTGCTTGTACTGATTGATGCTATTCACGTTTAAGGGGGACGTTGGCCAAGGAGGACGCGAGGGCGTGTTGGACGGCGACTAGGGGAAGGAAGGAAGTGGCGGGCGAGGAGGACGCGGGCAAGTTGGTCACTGGTCGCCTTAAAAGAGTACGTTTCTGGAACTTTTAGCAAAACTTCAAAGTGTGTTTTGCATTGTGGGCCAGCTGTTGTGGGCACTCCTCCAGTTTAGACAATTCAGTCAGAAACTCTTCAGCCCATGAACAGGCGGTGCCAGCCACATTACCTCAACTCTTGATTTGTACTCACGTCTCAACTGTCCCAACACATCCTGAGATCGGCTCTGTTATGAAACATCAGCACTCCATGGCCGTGATTGGCACCTCTCTGGTCGCCGACCCGGACGCTTTAGCAACAACGCTCCTCAGCTCGGACAAGCTTAGCACTATCGTCACTGAATATCCCTGGTTCCTTGATCTAGTGATGAAGCTGATCGACAAAGACATTATGACTAGGCGGTCAAATTGGGTGCAGACGCCCCTAGACAAGCTCAAAAACTTCGAAATCACATTAATCGCCAACTCACTCGGTTCCGCAATGAGACACAGCTTAACGGCGAGCGCGGCCGTAGGTGAGTCGCACAAATATGGCGTGCAAACGCTGTCACACACTAAAACACACACCGTGCTTATGCTAACACAACCCAGGGCATTGGAAGGAGAAGACACCGTCCATGCAGACCTTGCTCGACCGCCATCCATTCCTTGAGAGCTTCTTTGAGCAGCTCATGATCCGCGCCCTGGTCAGCCATCCTGTCGGACTGGCCTTCAGGGTCTTCAGATTGGTATCCGTGTCACTGCTGGACTTGTTGAGCGACATTTACGTCATAGTGGAGTTCTCGAAGGATGAGGAGACGGTGGGCTACGGCAAGACTTTGACGGCCATGGTGGTGAGCTGCTTGGTGCTTCAGGCCCTGGTATCTGTAGTCCAGCACGGGAAGAAGCCGAGCAGGATTCCGCTCGAGCTCGTGCTTGTTGTGACTGGAATTAAGCCCGGCGTGGATGCGTACAGGATGTGCGTCTGCAAGGAGCAGGATGATCACGAGCCGTGGAGCAGCCAAGTGATGTATAGTAAGTGCGGCAACAAAGTGACGCTCCCTTCCTCATGTATCTAACTCGCCCTCCAGCCTCCACGAAAGCCATTGAGATTTTCTGCGAATCGATCCCGGGTTGCATACTTCGTGAGTACAATGCAGAGCGTACGGCTCAGAGCGCGCAATCTAGCTTGCTCTCCCCTCATTTGTTCACCTTCCTAATCATCTTCAAACAACTAACTCTCCTCAGAATGCTACGCCCTGCTCAAGGGCATGGAGAGGGGCGTCCCGCTGTCAAAAGCTGCCCTTTTAAGCATGTGCTTATCTGCGCTGACGACCGGGCTAACCAGCAAGAACATCAGCCGGAACTATGATCTCGAACCAATGAGGAGAAAGAACACGCCCAGCTTCTACGGCTATCTCCCAAGAGACACAACGAAGCGGACGATCATGGGCGTGTGTATGGTGCTCAGCAGCACAGCGCTGTTGCTGTTGAGGAGCTTCGGCGCCGCGATGCTGATGCTGGCGGAGAAGAGGTACTTCGTGCTGTATATGGCGGGCGACATGGGGCTGTATTTGTTGCAGAAGGTGTTGAGGGGGGACTTTCATTACTGGACCCCTATTGACGGCGTGGTGGGCTTGATTGTGAGCTTGGTGGCGAGGATGGGTATCAAGACGATCACTGATTTCACGGGCTTGATTCAGTTCAGGCACCCTGGTGAGCTCGGCGGCTTGTACTGGACCGTGAACATGTTCCTGGCCCTGGTGGCGAGCGTCGCGAGCGTGTGGGTGTATTACGAGAAGGGAGAGGGGTTGGGCATGGAGCAGAGCACCGCGTGGCTACTGGTGGGATTGTTGTGCGGTCTGTGGACAGTGTCGTTTGGAGTGTTCTTTGTGCTCATGAAGAAGGAGTACAGGCGCACATTCATCAGCACGGAACTAGGCAAACAACAATCGATGAATCTCTTCATTAAGGGCGAGAACGACGAGACTAAAGTCGCAATGTTCAGCGACAACAAGCTGCGATGGGCTACAATTCGCCCTCAAGTGAAGGAGTGGACCTTGGAGAGGTGGCCGGTGTGGCAGGCTCAGAAGCCGGAGTTTTTCACGCCGAACTTCATCGCCAGGATGCCGCTGGATATGGTCCCGATAGGAGCGCAGGGGGAGGCGAAGGAAGTTAGAAAGCAGGTTCGCAGGAGGAGCATGAGGAGCGTGAGCATGAGGAGTGTTCGGGAGGTGCTACCCGTATTTGACGCTGCTGCTGAGGCAGGCGACGGGGCGGTCGACGAAGAGATAGTCCTCTTTGTCCACCCCACCCCCAAACAACTTCAACAAAACCGCGACAAACAACGCGTCCGAAACGAGGAGGGGCGGAGTGTGGAGGCGGTCGACGAAGAGAGAGGTGCGGTCGCAGTTGCCTGTGGCGATTCTTAAATAATATGTTCATGTTCAGTTCAAAAATCAGTGCTACAGTGCTACAATTTCAGATTAGAAAATGAATTTTTCCTGCTTCTTCATGAGCTGCCTTCTCTTCTTCCCCTCCTTAATCTTGCGCTCCCTCGTGTTCTTCAGCGCGAGGTTCCCCCTCGAGCTCAAACTAAGCTGCCTGTCCCGCAGCAAATCCCCCTTCTTCACCACCGTTCGCAGCCCGCCAGCAATCTCGGAAGTGAGCGCGACCGCGAGACTGCGAGTTCTTTTCGGGTCACGTTGAGCGTCCCGCTCCTCCAACCCCACCCCCGTCGGGATAATCTCCTTCTCGTCCAGCAGCCTCTTCCTCTCCCCCCTCTTCTCCTCCTTCCCCCTCGCCTCCTTCGCGACCTCCTTCTTGTGCTTCTTCGTGTCCAGAATCTGGCTCATGAACTGCTTCTCAGCCTTCGCCTTCTTGCGAACCTCGGCGGCCTCCGACGCGCGCCGCTGCCGATTGCGGTCCGCCTTGGTGAGCTTCTTCGTTCTCTTGATCACCGGGTTGACAGAGTACCGAGCTTCGCCCCCCTCCTCCCCCTCCTCCTCGCTGCTCTCACTGTCGTCATCATTCGTGTCAATGTACTGCTTCACCTCCTCGCTCATTCCCTGGTTATTAATGGGGATTTTGTCATCCGCAACAACCTCCTTCCTCCTGAACTCGACCGCGACAGCCGCGCCGAGCATCTCCTGATGCGCCGAGAACTCCGGGTTGTAACTCTGTCCCTGGTGCGCCACGTCAACCTTAACCTTCCTCTTATTCCTATCCTTATACCTCAGGACCCTCGTGTCCCTCGCATACCTCTCCCCCGCCGTCCTCTTGTTAATAGACGGGTCCAATACCTCCTGCTTTGTCAAGCCGGGAACACTGCCACCACGGGACACGTACTTGGGCCTCTTGAGCGCCTCGGGCGTGAAGCTGGCGGTCCCATCCTCCTTCTCGCCCCAAAGGTCCATCTCCGGGTTCGCGTCCTTGCTCCTGTTGAGTGTCTTAGTCTTGTGAGCTTGGTTGAACGAGACAGGGAGCTTGGCAGTCGCTGCTGAGGACATGGCGGCGAGGGTGGCGGGTGTGTGCGTTCTGAGCTGCTTGTTGATGCGGCGGTCCCTTGAGGTGGAGGTCATGGCGGCGTCGTCCGGATCGTCCGCGTTGGTGATTGTGCGCCGCTTCTTCTTGGTATCACTTCCTTCGGTGTCTATCTGGAAGAGGTTGTCGTCAGAGACAGACTGGATCTGCTTTGTGTACGTCAATGTGGACTCGGCGTGCCTTGAGGCCTGCATGGCTCTGATCGTTGATGCATTCTTCTTGCCCATTGGAACGGTGCTGGAGGTGGAGTGGGAAGTAAAGTGCCCAAACTGGAGGCAGAAATGACCCATCCTCAGGGTCTCGATAAATTTAGTTGGTCTCGATAATTTAGTAGGTCTCGAACGACTTTGAAGGGGAGCCCACTCGCGTGTGCGAGAGGGGGGGGGGGTCGAGATAGTGTTTTGGGGGTTTGAGATAGTGTTTTGGGGGAATAAGCGCGATGCCGAAACTGTCTTTTCCCGTGTTTTCCTTAAGTCAATAAGTTCGTGTTGAGGGCTTGCCAGCAATGTAACTAATTTTTTAATCGACCGGCGCAAGCGCTCAGCATTCCCCCGCCTTGAGCGCCCCCGTGGGTCCATATCTTCCTGTATTTACAGTTGTAATTCAATTGATTTTATGGATCCTTTGCCTGGATTGGCTAAGTTGATCTTCTACACAGAGCAGTAGGAAGAGCCTACGTGAGGTACACTAAAATCGAGGGATAGATCAGAACTGACAAGGGCTACACTTACCGTCAAACTGCGCTATTGGAAAGCATGCTATGATAGCGTAGCCAATTTTTTGTAGACACTAACACGGGCAAACCTCTAACATTTACTTTAGCCTGCTTTCCGCATTAACGACAGCGCTTACCAGCCAGAGGCGGCGGGGGCGGCCTCGGCCGTCCACTCAGCACCGGCCGCCGGGGCAGCGTCCCAGTCGGCTCCGGCAGCAGGGGCGGCGCCCTGGTAGTCGAAAGCGTTGGCGACGGGGGCCTCGAGGGACACGACGGGCTCCTCGTAGACAGCGGCGGCGGGGGCGGCCTCGGTGGCGTCCTGGGCCTCCTCGGCCTTCTCGAGCTCCTCGGGGTCGCGGTAGAAGAAGAGGTCGACGGGGACGTCCCACTCGGTCGCGCGGGAGATGGCGCCGCGAAGGCGGAGGACCTCGCGGGAGAGCATCCAGTAGAGGAGGCCGATGGAGAGCTTTCCCTTGTTGTTGGCGGGGATGGCGACGTCGACGTACTGGAGAGGAGAGTCGGAGTCGCAGAAGGCAATGACGGGGATGTTCATGTAAGAGGACTCCTTGACGGACTGCGAGTCGGTGCGGGGGTCGGTGATGACGAGAAGGCGGGGCTCGCGGAACTGCTTGGTGATCTGGTTGGTGAAGGTTCCGGGGGTGAAGCGGCCAGCGATGGCCTTGGTGCCGGTGTACTGGGCGAACTTGAGGACAGCGCGCTGGCCGTAGGGGCGAGCGGAGATGGCAATAACGTCCTCGGGGTTCTCGATGGCGACAATGACGCGGGCGGCGAGCATGAGCTTCTCCCAGGTCTTGCCGATGTTGAGGATGTGGATTCCGTCGTTGCGGCGGCGCCAGATGTAGTCGACCATCATCTGGTCAGAGTTCCTGGTGCCAATGTGGACCTGGGCGGAGAGCATCTTCTGGATGTCGGCCTCCTTGGGCTGCATGATAGTGAGGAGAGAAGAGGACATGATGGGGCTGCGGGGCGAGGGGGTTAGCCACTAATACAGAATACAGTGTGAACAAGGGGAGAGCCCGAAAAAATGAAAAAGGTAGGAATGGCAGCCCGGGGGGAAAGGTGGGGAAGGGTTGCGGCTACGTTCATTATCATCAAGCACAGCGTGAACGTATCAAGGCAACAGGGTGGCTTGCGGCGTTCGTAAATGACAAAAGATTCCGGGCTGGTGATAGCTGCAGCAGACTTTCAAGGTAAAGGGCTCGGAATGATAGTGAGATACCCGGGGGGTGAAGGACGGGGTGCGGTAGGGGAGCGGGAGAGGCAGCGGTGGGATGAGGGGGGGGGGGCGAGCGGGGATAGAGCAGGGATGGCAAGGGGGCGGGCGGCTGAACGGCAGCTCGTACGAGGAGATTAATGTCAGTGGCACACTCCAAAATCATTTTACCAAGGGTTATGGTCTCATAACCCCCCTCTCCTCACTTTCTCTAGACTTACACTGAGGGAGTAGTATGTTCTTGAATGTCTAACTTAGTGTCACACTTAGTCTCGTTGTTCGCAACAACTACTTCCCCCCCTTCCCCCCCTTCCCCCCTTCCCCCTCATCCCCACCAAGATCTGCGCCACCCCAGCCGTCGCGTTCTGCTTCCGCTTCCGCTTCTGCACAGTCGTCCCCAACGGCACCCCCCGCCCGCAAACTGACTTCCCTTGATGCGCGGCACCAAGTTCGCCTTCGAAAACGCGTCAGTGCACTCCCTCAGCCGGCGGCTCGGCGGCGGCGGCATCGGATTCATGATCCTGTCCGCCCTCAACCCCTCCACAAACATCTGATTAAAGAACACGCCGTCCGTCTCAATAACGCTCTGAGAAACGCTCAGCGTCAGCGCCCGCCTCCAAGACACCCACCCATCGACAGTTTCGTTCAGAGGCGGTCGCTCAGTGAGACTCGCTCCCTAATAGTAGTAGCGCTACAGGCTCGGCGTGCTTCTCCTATCGTGCGTTCGTTACAGTGTCGCTTCCCCTTTCGCGAGCGAGACGAGAACCCGCGAACAACCGCCGCCGCCATGACGTGCACACTGCATGTGTGTGGCGCAATAACGAACCTGCACTGAGTCTGGCATAGCGTGCACGAGTTGGACGAGGCGGGGCGCGGCACCGGTACGCCGGTCGTCCTGCTCCAGTCATTTTATGAGGGAACGACTCAAACTTGTTATTACTCAGTCCTCTCCTTCTTCGTCTCCCCCTCAGTAGCGTCCCACTTGCTCTTCCTCTTCTTCGGACGCTCATCCCCCCCCCCTGACTGCAAACCAAACTTCGTAGCAGAGTCCTTCTCCCCGCCCTTCTCCTCACTCTGCCACGCCGGCCTATTGTCGAGATTCCTCGCCCGCCCCCCCTCCCTTCCCTCCTCCCTGAACCGCCCCTCCTCTCTGAACCGCCCCTCATCTCGCCCCTTGTTGTTGAACGACGAAAAACTCTCCTGCCTGCCCTGAGGGGGTCCCCGATTGCCGCCGCCGCCGCCACGGCCACCGCCGCCGCCACGGCCACCGCCGCCGCCACGGCCACCGCCGCCGCCATCGTTGGGTCTCTCCTTTTTCTCGCTAATCCTAATATTCAAATCCCTCCCATCCACCTCCCTCCCATTAACGTAAAGCATAACCTTCTCCTTATCCCCCCCCCTCATCGTAACAAACGCAAACCCCCTCGGCACTCCCGTCGCGTTGTCCAACGGGCGACTGAACCTCAACACCGTCCCGTACTCCTCGAACACCTCACGGAGTTTCGAGTCACTGCTTTCGTGTGACACGTTGCCGACGAAAAACTCGACCTGGTCGGCTGCGTCTAGGGTCAAAGCGGGTTTGTTGCGGCTCTTCTGATTCTTCTTCGCCTCCTCCACAAAGAACGTGGGCACTCCCCCAACCCTTTCCTCCGTGCAAATCTCCCACAATCCTTTAACCAGCACCCTCGCGTTCTCCTCAGTCAGGAACCCGGCTAGCTCGAGCTCTAGGATGCGGGGATCGACGGACTTGTCGGCGGCGGAGAGGAGGTTTACGTTGCCCATTGTTAGGACGTTGACAATCATGCTGGACACGATCTCGTCTTCGAAGCCTAGGATTTCGTTTACCTTTTTCTCAATGTATGGCTCGAGGAGACTCTGGAGGGGGAGGAGACTGGCCACGCCGCCGGGGAGAGGCGTGCTGTAATTCTTGGGCCACTTCTTGGACTTGATGAGCTTGGATTGGGCGGCGGTGCACGCGACCGAGTTGGAGCCGATGATTGCGGGCATGGTGGAATGGGGCTGAGGGGGGAGGGTTAGAACTGGGGGGATT
>Ga0307985_10001032_pt1 | contig 15839 bp, 16 predicted proteins | sample EllFjometageno80_FD_203155 | JGI IMG/M metagenome (GOLD analysis project Ga0307985, IMG submission 203155) | Marine microbial communities from Ellis Fjord, Antarctic Ocean - #80 | ecosystem: Environmental > Aquatic > Marine > Unclassified | place: Southern Ocean | collected 2014-10-09 | reverse complement strand
TCTAAACAAACCGCTCATAATATTCTTGACTATATACGCTATTCTCGTTAATAATTTCCATAATATTTTCCTTACTCATTTCAATATCGCCCAAGCAATCAGGTAAATATAACTCGTGATTTTTCTGCTTAATATGAAATTCGTGCCGTCCATCGTTAGTTAAAGTCTTCCTAATAAAGTCCTCTACTTCATCTTCTCCCCAACTATCCACTATCTCATAATACGCATCACACACATACTCAAACTCGCTAGGATATTGTCTAGTTCTTCTTTCTTCATCTGTTTCGTTTTCAGGGGCATCTTCTTCATCTTCTTCATCATAATCATCTAGTCTATTACATACATCTTCATTAACCTCCCAATACATCTTTTTAATAACCAAATCTTTAATGCCCTCCTTAAATTCCTCTCTATTCTTCTTTTTCTCAGCAGTAGAACTTATCGACACATTATTACACCATTCTTTTGCTAGGGCGTATGCGTATAGTTGTTTATAATTATCCATATCAATTTTTTCATCGCTACTATCTTCATACTCGAGTTGGTCGTTAATATAATCTTTAATTGTGTGAAATTTAACGAGGGTTGCCTGTATAGAACTACTACCATTTGCCGTAGTAAATACTGCGTCATCATCTTTCCACATAACTTTATATTGTGAGTGCGTATGGTCGCTATTAAATAAGTAGTCCGCCATTTCATCACTAATATACTCTCTAAGGCAGTCTATATCCTCCATTACCTTATTATTATTAAATAATTCCACGACTTTACTTGTAAGGCATTCGTCCATTTTCTCATAATCAGTTTCTAATATGTAGTCATCTATTTGAATGTCGTTTTCAATAATTAGTTCGTCCGCCTCTTTAATAAGGCAGAATAGAAGTGTTTGGTTATTATAGGTAGTTAGTTCATCTTCCTCTCCAACAACAAATAGGGACATCTGTTTTTTCTTCATATCAGTTTTTACGCCATTAATTTCAATTTTCACATCGTCAATACTCATATCATAGGCATTATCAATTTTCATATTACTCCCATCAAAGAAGTTAATGGTGAGTTCAATAATTTGTTCGGTTGTGTTTAGCATAGTTGTATGTTTTAAATTATTAATATTTAATTCAATTTTTTTTTCGTCAGTAAATAAAGATTTAGATGTGTTAATATAGTTTTTATGAATACCGCAATAAAGAGAATTCTGCTTAGACTTATAACAGCACTTTTTACCAGTTTTGGTAATAGCACAGCATTTAGGGGTTTCGGTTTGGATAGAAGAAGACATAATAATATCTTATAATTTTTAATTCAATTTTTTATTTTCAAATTTTCAAAAAAAAATTGAATTAAATATTTATAGATAATTATATACTACAAATGACGACCACACAGAAATTCAATATTTACCTCCCAAGCGGAAATAACTATAAACATACCCTTATTGACGAAGAACATACCCTTAAAGAACACATCGTAGGGGATATGCTTTATCGTCTTTGTAAAGCAGTATCCCAAGAAGAAATATGCGAGAATTACCAAGTTAAATTATTTAAAATGGGGGGAGAAGATGAGGTCGAAGACTTTGATTTTAGCGATGAAGAAATAACGCTATTTGCTTTAATTAAAAATATTCAGCGGTTTGACGATATTGACGAGTTAGAATATGAAAAAGAAAATATTACGATTGACGATTTACCAACGACCGATTATAATATTGATTGGATATTATTTAATAACCTTGTAAAAAAAGAGGGAGAACTAGAATATATGTATAATGTAGAGGGGTGTAATGGGAGTTCTAGTAGTGGAAATTATGCGGAAATTATACGAATGGATAGGTCTAAATGTATTGAATATATATGTATTTCGATAAGTGCCTGTATTGGAGAGAATGATGATGATGATGGGTATATTTATCATATTCAAACATATAATTTTTACTGCGATGGGACTGCTGAAATAATAGTTAATGAAGATAATGGGAATGAGTATGATAATGAGGGAACAGACATCAGTTTTTAAAAAACACTTGGGGGCGGTGGATTTAAGGCATATTATTTTAAAAAAAAAAACATCTCCTAAAATGCTAGAATTACTTTAACATCGGTAGATTTCGGCACTTTTTTTTATTTTAAAAATTTGAAAAAAAAAATTGAATTAAATATTTATAGATAATTATATACTACAAATGACGACCACCAACAACGAAGAAATGAAGACTGCCTATAAGGTATTCATTAAAGAGAATAATTTGTTTAAAACCTATATGAATGCTGTTAATGCTAAAAGAGAATGGGAGGCATCTAGACAAGGGGCATCAACTTCTACTAAGGGCGTTAATCCTAAGCGACAACTTAAAATTTTTACTAGAAAGACAGAAACCATATTTGAAAAACCAGTTAAAATTGAAATTAATGAGGTATTGGGTAATAATATGTGCTTTTGGAATTCAACATTTATAGAGGAAAAATATGGGTGGAAAAGTGTAGTTGGGTATAATATTACTGCGTGTGAATGTGGGGCGATGAACTGCTTAGAAATCCACAGCGTAAATCGCAAAGATGGTAAATTGGTTGATTATACTAAGGATTTTGATGGTGAAAAATCTAAATGGTTCGTTGAACTAAAAGACCAATCTAAGAAAGGGGAAGAAATCGCACAAGCATTTAATAGAAGTATGGACTGCTTTAATTGGGGGAGTGAAAAATGTAAATGCGGAATTAAATGGAATGTGTCGCCCCAAAATAGAGTAATTGAAAAAATGGAGGAGTTTGTTGAAGAAATCGAGCAAATGAATAAAATAACGATTATTAAGTATTAAATATTATGAGCGGTTTATTTAGAAAATTAAAATGTATGTATAACTATATATGAAAAATAGTATTTTATTTACTTTATCAGCAGTTTCTGCCGTTGCTTCTTTAATCGTTTATTTTAAACAAAGAAATGCTAAAATGACTTCATTACCCAAAAAAGAAATTGACGATATTATTACTGATTTGTCTTAAAATGTTAATGTAATTGTGTATTTTAAAATTTGGTCTCTTATTTTTTCGCCTTCTTGGGTGCTTTCGCCTTAGGTGGTGCTTTCGGTTTAGGTGGTGCTTTCGCCTTAGGTGGTGCTTTCCCAGTCTTAAATATATAAGGGTCTCTCCGTGTTTCCTTAATAGGTTTAAGTTTCCAGTCTTCACCTGTTTTAACTGGTTTATAGTTCTTCTCACGAAGTAATTTAATTAATTTTGCCTTACTGGGGCGGACATTATTGTATAAAAATGTTTTTAGACGAAAACGCTTGTTATACATAATTGCGAGTGGGTATAGGTCGGTTCTCTTAATTTTATCGGCGTTAATTGCGTCTTCAGCGTCTTCTTCAGGCGTGTTTTTATTAGTCATTATATTATATAATATATAATATAATAAATAAAATGTTTTGGTATATAGCATATATGTGGTGTGGTATGTTTTTTATAAGAGGAGTTGTAAATGGGGTAATTGATATTCAACAATATCAAAAAGACGAGGAGTTAAAAAAAAGGATTTTCCATATGAATAGGAGGTGGAGCGTTTAGAGGGATTGAATTAGATTATTTGCGACATCTTCACAAATTCTAGATATTTGATATACATTTTTATCAACAACTTTCATATTTTCCTTATTAATCATTTTAAGCATAGTAGAGGCACTAATACTTACGAATAGTTCTACTTCTTTCCTAGAACAAAATTTATATTCATCTTTGTCCCCATCTTGCGATGTTTTAATGACCTTATAATTCATTTTGTTTTTGTTATTGCGACCCATTTAATATATAGTATTATTTACTTTTTAAGTATTAAACGCATTATTTTAGAATTGTTCCTCTGTGAAAGCATCTGCGTCATCTTCTTTACATAAGGTAGTTGATTTAAGACCCTTATACCCTCTATGACCGCCCACCTTACACGATGTCGCCCCCTTACCTTCTAATATCTTTTTTAGGTCTTTTGAAGAAACCTTTAATCCGCTTTGAATATCGATATGTTCGTGGATTTCGGCATTCGTCATTTTATCAAATGGATTATCAGTAAATATTAAGGTGCTAGTCCAATCATTACTATTCTGTAATGCTTTCTTAGCAACTCTCATCTCCTCAGGTATATCGCATAAATTACCCTCTGCGTAAAAACGAATACTACCATCAACAAACCACCGCATAATACCCTCTTTGTTTTTTAATAAATCACCTTCTTTATTATCATCTCGTAGTTTATCACCTTCTACCATATCGTCCTTATATGCGTATTGATTTTTATATTCTAAAATGACGATACGCCTTAAAAATGCGTGTGATGATTTAAATGATGGGAGATTATTAGTATTCATTAAAATCTTAGCGGTATTTTGAAATACAAACGGATTACCATATAGTTCTCTTGCGATACTTTCGCCACCATCTACTAACTGCTTGAATACCTTGCCTAATTCTAAATCGTCTTCTGCCTCTTCAATAAAGGCAGTTGTTTTATTATATAGTTTTGCGATTTCTGGGGTTGCTGAGTTTGCGTTTGATTTTTGGGACTTATCAATAATACTTTCGTCTAATTTCGCCATATTACCCTTAAATACAGATTGGATAATATTAGAAACTACACTTTTACCATTACCACCTGAACCATTAGCAATCGTCATAATTTGCGAGGAGGTTTCTTTTGTAATCAAATACCCAAATAATTTCTGTATATACGAAACCATTTTATCAGGGTTCTTAATGTCTGGGTGGTTAAATAAATCACGAATAAATAAATCCCATTCATTACCATCTGCGTTTGGGTCATAATTAATATCAATAAATCCTAGTTGGTAATCGTCATATTGACGAGGGCGTAATATACCAGTTCGTAATTCAATTACCCCATTTTTAACGCTTAGAATATCCTTTTTTTCGGTTGTCTTAAATCTAAAATCTTCATCATAAATAGTATTATTACCAGAAAGAAATTTATTAACGCCACTAATCCACGATGCGGTTGATAGGTCTTTAATAATTCCCATAATCTTTTTATTAACCGCATCTAATTCTTCTTTTTCTTCCCCATCGTCCATATCCTCCTTTCTTTCATTATTCATTTTTACTAACTCCATTAAAGCATCACGCAATACATTAGACACCTCATTATATATACCAGTAATAGACCTAGACACCCAAATATTAGTATCGTGGTCGTATAAATAGAATTGTTGTTTTTGTTGGTCGATACATTTAATATACTTATTATAGATTTTACAAAAAAGATTAGACGCTGAAATTTGCGTTCCGTCATAAACAAACGCATTCAGTTCGTCTTTTACAATAAAACATTTATAAGATTTAGGGTTAATTAAATTAGCATAATGTTTAATAGTCCCAATCGAAGAAGTCCCCTTATAGAACTTGTCCCACATATTACTATTTTCATCGCAATCATATCTAGATGAACGACTACACCATTTATCCCATATCGGTTTTAACCCCTCGTCAATATTCTTAATAGCAACCGATATATTAAACCAAACCTCATAATCATCAACAACACCGATAATATCTAATAGTTCTTCAATCTTAGAAGAAGAACCTTTTACAACTGGAGGGGGTAGTTCTTTTACAACCTTTTTAATTTTAGTTTTAATATTTTTAACAATAGGAGACGCAAGACCCTCAATTAAAATATTAGCGTCATTTACACGACTAACAATATAATCAGTAAGGGGTCTATTACCTACAAGTTTAGGGATATTAGCACCAATCGCCTTTGGAAATCCAGCAACTCTAAATTTTTGATTATTTTTATTATATACCTTAGCATCAAAAAGACCTTTTTCGAAAGTGTCTATATTTTCAGTTTCAGTTAATACTTGTTTTAAATAAGACCCCTGAATTTTGTATTTTGGGATAATTATGTGGATAGACACCTTACCATAATATTTAATCCCATTCTTTTCGCTATTTTCAAATCTGCTATTGGTTTCTATCGCATAATCATCTGCCGTAAGTTCAATATTGAACTCTTTTTTAAACATATTATCTAGGGTGTCCGTCCCTTTCTTAATATATTCTAGGGTTTCGGTATTTAACTCATCTGCCGTCATACTAGTAAGAATACGATGGTCTATATCAAAATAGGGTTTGTATGTTTGTGTGCCGTCCAACCATTCAAATAGGGGATATTCAGCAGTCATTAAATTATTTAATGCCTCGTCCGTAAATGTCTTTCTTGTTGTTCCTAAATCGGTTGCTTTCCCACAATAAGTTGTTTTCCCAAATTCTTCATTACTATTCATATTATATATTATATATAATATAATCCTTTTAAGTATTAAACGCATTAATTTACACGCTTTAATTACTAGGTAGGTATTATTTTTATTTCTTATTGTATATTGTATATATAATATAGAAAGGACAGAAGGACAGGACAGGACACGTTTTTAAGAGTTGTATATATATGTATGTATGTTGTTTATTTATTTTTTTTGTATTTTCGAGTTTTTCATTTATATATATAACTTTGAAATACCTGTCCTGTCCTGTCTTGTGTCCCATTTTAAAATTAATCATATTTAATATAATCATTAGAAGTCTTTAATGAATGACCGCTATTACTTGCTAGTTCTTCTTGTTTTTTCTTACTATCTCCAAATTCCTCACTTACAATAATATGTCTTAATAGACTAGTGCTGATATTCTTACCTGTTGATTTAAATATATTGTTAAAATACTTGGTAAATTCGTTAGTTGTAAATGGGGCATTATCGTCATTAGTAAATAAATAACTAGTCTTTTTAGTTTTCCTTAGATACGCTCCAATATCTTTATTAAATGATTTATCAATACTAATCAATTTAACCCCATATGTCCCACTAGTCTTATAATTACCAAGACTGAACCAATAGCGTGTGGGTTTTTGTGTTTTAATAAAATAATTGCTTTCAATCTTCTCCGCCTCGCTCTTTTTCTTATATCTTGAATATGTAATAATCTGTAAATTTCTAAATGAATTCCTTGCTGGATATTTCAAGAATAAGGATAATAGTAGGTGCTTCTGTCGGTCAAATGTTTTTGTATATTCAAGAATTAAATTAATTTCTTTCATCGAAATCCAGTTAAGTTTTTGTGTGGGTGATTTCTCATTAAGAACAACCCAATTTTTATACAAGTCATTAAACTCATCTCTGTCTTTTACATACTCGTCAATTACTTGTTTATCGCCGTCAATTGATTGTAATGATACGATAATCGCATTATAGATATTACGCATAGTTGTATATTTACGATTAGAAAACAATTTAGTAATCTCTTTTTTATTTTCTAGTAATATCAAATTATTTTTATCAATTTCTACTTTTAATAAAATATAGGTGCGTTTAATGTTTTGTAGATACGCATTAAGCGTTGATTGTTTAATGTTTGGTTTATTTTCCTTAATTTTTTTTTCTAGGTAATCCATTTTATAATATACATATAAATAAATCTAGAACTTTGAACGAATTTAATTAAGTTCAATCATATTCATAATAGCATCAATAGACGAAGAACTGCTTATATCGAAATCAAGAATAAAGGGGTTGCCTTCTGGTGCTTTTTTACAAACTACGCCCTCTTTACCTTTACGCCTAGCGTCTAATTTACTTTGTAATCTATCACGGCGTTTTTTAAGTCTAATGCCTTCATCTGTTAATCCAGCAAATTCATTAGATTTAACAATTGCTTTTTCAATATCAGGGTGTTGAGTGCGTTTTAAATTTTCATATACAATACTAGAAATTAACCAATCGTCTAATTGGGGTGCTACTCCTCTATACCACATTAAACCCTCTTCATATGTGTTATATGGTCGAACTGGTGTTCCTGCTCGGTCAAATCCCATATGGTCGCCATAATCATTATAATCGCAAGGGCGTTCTGTGTGTTCTGCTCCATCTGTTAATGAATTGATGTATTCCATACAAGCATATTCACTCGCTCTTTTTTGTTCTACTTTTCTTAGTTGATGCGTCATAGTATATATATATATATATAATATATTATTTCTAGGTTTTAAACTTCATCATCAGGGGGGTTAATAATTGGGTCTATTTGGAGGGGTTCAATAACACGATGGCACTTTAGACCACCCCAACAGATGTTTATTGTGTCGCATTTACTCTTAGAGCATACCGCCATTAATCCGCCAACACTTCCTAGAACTAACCCAACGAAAACCGCCAACTCGTTAAGTGTAAAATTTGATAAAGCACTCATATATATGTATATATAGTAGTATATATTATTATTCATCTTCGTTCTCACTTTTACTTTCATCTATTAATTTACCTTCGTCCGTTGCTACTGCTTTATGTTCTGGTGCTGTTGAAATCTTATGCTGTCCCCCAGTTTCTAACATTCCTAAGGCAGTATCACCACTAGCAGAAGGCATACCAACAGCAACATCAAAGTCATCGCCTTCAAACGCCCTTGAAATGCTCTCATCGTCAAATAATCCTGTCTGTGTTGTTGTAAATTTCTTTTTAAGGTTTGTGCTGATAGTTCCCAATACTTCGTGGTCTAATACTGGATTATTCCAATAGTGTTCCTCTTGTTCTAACCCACCTACTATACTAGTAATGCCTAATTTACTAGACCTCGCCTTAAATGTGTCCTCTTCTTCCAATTTAGCATCGGCAAAAATATTACTTATTTGGGTTGGTATTTTACTTACCTTTTTACCATCTTTGTCTTTAGTAAATCGTTTAATAATTTCACTACTATAATCTACAAATGAAGAAGTGTCGTCGTCATCTAAGTATCCATTTAGTTTATCCTCCATCAATCTAATACCCCTACTAACCGCCTTCTTTCTAAATCCCTCTTTCTTTTTCCAATAGTCAATCGTTTTATTTAATGTATCGTAATCATTAATTTCATTAGAAACATCGCCTTCAGGTGGTAATACACCCTCGCCCTTTTTAAATGCCTTGACTTGACTAGATAAACCATAATTTTTTAATGTAGTAATATCAAATACATCGCTATTTTGTGTGTTTTTAATGAACTTAGCAATAAAACTTTTACCATATGTTTTAAGGTCTTTAATCGCCCTCGCTTTCATCGGTGTAATTAAATGCTTAATATTTAAACCCTCAATCTTCTCCCCCCCTGTAATCTCATTAATTAAATCCTTATGTCCGCTCACATCATTAATATCTGCTACATCGTCCTCAAAATAACTTGTAATTCTGCGTAATCTATCGGTAATCTCTTCCTGTGCTGACCTTAATGCCTCGTCCCTCTTTTCTGTTAGTGCTGATGTGGGTTTTTTGTTTTTACCTCTCCCCTTTCTTGCTGGTGGGTCTTCTGCCTTTTCTTCTAATGGTCTTACAGCAATAGGGTCTGCTGGTTCTACTAGTTCTGTTGGGTCTGTTGGTTCTGCTAGTAAATCTACTGGGGTTGATGATGGTATAACTTCATCATCACTATCATCACTCTCATATAATCTACCCTTAGAATTCATACGCTTTTTGTGAGATACTGGGGTCGCCATCATTATCTCATCAATATCATCATATTCAGGTATATCTCCAAATGGGTCGGCGTCATCTGGTTCTGCTATTGCTTTTGCTGATGGGATTGGTGGATATGGGACACTAGATTTAGGTAATATTGGTATTCCGTTATTATCAACTTTCAAAAAATTAGGGTCTTTATTATAAAGAACCCCTAACGCTGGAGTAGGCATATTAGTTCGTGGATTAGTAATGAATGCGTCAAATTCTCTTAATGCTCGTCCTTCCTCAATTCTATCCCACCCTAAACCCCTTGCCTCTGTCTTTATTGCTTGTCTGCGTTGGGTCATAAATTCTAGACTTGCTTTAACACCAACAAATTTAGCAGATGCTCTCCCTTTTTTTTCTTTATCCCTTTCTTTCTTTTCTTCTCTCTTTTTATCTATTACTATTTTAGCGGTCTTTGCGATTTCCCACTGAATATTACGCTTTCCGTCTTTTTGACTGCGTTTAATACTTTGGAGTTCATCTATAGTTTTTATTAATGCCTTATTGGTCTTACTGCGTTTGTTTGATAATACCTTGTCTAGGTCATCGCATATTAATTTTGATGTAGTTTTAGAACCTAAATATACTGCTCTGCCTCCTTTATTATAATATTTACTTCCATCATCACGAATATAAATATTAAAACGATTTTTATTAGGCATCAACGAAACACATTTCTTTTTAATGTATGTCTTACGCCTTTTAATGTAAAAGTATTTACCTTTTTCGTCTGTATTGATTGCGACTTTAACTTTCATTAGTATATATATTATATATATAATAATTATTTTTATAAAAAATTACGCCCAATTATTTGCCCCAAACTGAGAATAATATTTTGGGACGAGTTGATGCCGTGCGAATGTAGCAAACGAATTTAACACACGAGGGCGTTGCGTTTGTTTTTCAACATTAACAGACGACTTAGGGATTTTATTAGCACAAGAACCTTTAACCTTACACTTACACTTCGCTTTTGATTTACGAGGCATTATTTATACAATATAATATATTTTAATTCTTAATGAAAAAAATGTTTATGTTGTTCTAAAAAATCTTGAACCTTGCGTTTTTTATATCTCTTCATATCTTCTTTGTGGTGTTCTTTCTTTTCTTCTGCCGTCATCTCATCTAAATATATAATATCATTTAAATTAACTCTTTGGGGTTTTGTTGTTGGAGGTGGTTGTGTATCCATATACTATATACATATATATTAATTAAATCTAGATATTTTAAATTTACTAGGTGTCTTGTTAGGTTGTTTATATATAATACCAGCGTTAAAACGCTTGGCGTCATATACCGCCTTAACTTTAAAACTCCTAATATCGTTGTGGTTCATTAGATTAAGTCTGTTATGTTCGGCATCTGTATTCTGCGGTGCTGATACTTCCATTATACTATATTAGTATATATTAAATTAACCTAAACTACCAACTACTCTTTTTTGGGGTTTAAATTTCCCAATTGGATTAGACTTGCCTGTAAAATTATCTAATGAATGAGAACCAAGAAGACCAGCAGTTTTATAAGATGACCCTGTGCCGTATCCCTTATTTAAGGCACTTAGGGCATCTCCAACTATATGGTGTCTATTTACACTACCACAATAACTAGGTTTATTACTTCCTAGACATTTCGCCGATGCTACTGCGTATGCTTTATCTGCTCCTCTACCAGTATTAAATGATGATGCTTTACCTCCCTTTTTTCTAGCAATATGTTCGCTAATATTACCTCCAAGAGAATGACCGACACTAGTAATATCGCTATTATATTTTTTCTTAACATCATCATATAGTTTCTCACTTCGTTTATATCTATCTGTCGTTGCTTGTGTTCCACGAAGAATATGAGCGTCATTATGTAAATCTTCTAAATTTGTTGGGTCTGTGCCTCTATACGATATAATTGTTTTATTAGTTTTCTTATTATGATACACCGCCGATTTTTGCGTATCTAATGAACTATCACGAACATATCCCCCTAAACTATCTTCTCGCTCTCCAACCTTATTATATGATTGTTGTGCTAGGTGAGCGTGTAATTTCGTTTCATCGCTCATCGTATCAGTTCCTTTTGCGTTTTGTGCGTGTTCTATAACACCAGCAATAGACCTACCTACCTTTTTAACGCCACCGATTACCTTGCCGATTACTCTTTTTATAAGTCCCTTCTTTTTACCTACCATATAACATATATAATATTATATACGAAGTAAATGTTTCTAGACTAAATTATTATTAATAATGATTTGTTCTAATCTTTCTACTCTTTCTTGTAATTGCTGAACTACTACCATACTCATTCTATATAATTGCTCGTATTCAACTGCTTTAACAGCGTCTATTTTAGTGCCGTCTTTCAATTCAGTTAAATTTTTAGGGTCTTCTACACCAGCACTAAAAGCGTTCTTAATAAGTTCATTATCATTAACTTCAATATCATCTGCTATAACACCAATTCTAAATTTATCGCTACTATCCTTTAAAATCTTTTTATATTTTTTAACCTTAATAGATTTAAATGCGTCCCAACAATCATCTAAATCTTCAATTTCTCCTTTTATTCGTATATCACTATTACTAATCAACCCAACATAATATCTAATTTCGTTAGTATATACACGAAGTTTTACAACCCCACCAGTTAATAAATATACATATGTAGTAGCATTAATATAAGTCGTAGCATTATCAGTTAAAAAAGTATATGAGTTAGACGCAGTTATCCCCTTATAATACAACGCCCCATATGTTCCACCACCAGTCCAATAACCAATTTTCAATCCACCACATTCTAACCAATTATTATTATTTTGTGCTGACCCATCACTTATAAGAAAATTAGTTCCACTTGTGAAACCACTAAATTCTATTTTGGATTTATAAACCACTTCTGTAGCAGAAAGTTCTATTACTGGTGTATCATTTATTCCTATTTTTACTAACTGACCGCTTTTAGCATTTAAATAAGTCGCCCCAACCTCGTCTTGAGTTAAAGCACAATTAGCAGAAGTAAAATTATCTCTATGACCTATTGAAAATTCATCACTATTACCAGCATACCCTATTTTACATCGCCCCATTTCCCAAATAGTATCATTATCGGTTGATGTTAATACTGACCCACTCGTTCTAAGAATATCTAAAATATGACCGGAGTTTATTTGTAAATTGGCGTTATGTATAGTATTAGTCCCATTAAATCTTACAACATTCGTATTATTAACTTTAATAACAACCTCTTTACCAGTAGGAGCATTAATATTTAAACTTCCATCTGCCTTTTGTCTTAACGCATAATTAGTGCTAGTCATCATATCCCTATGTGCTATACAAAATTCATCACTATTCGTTCCGTTGAAACCTAATTTACCTCTACCCAATTCAAATATAGTATCATTATCAGTAGTTGTTAATATTGACCCACTTGTTTTTAATAAACTTAATGTATGTGAAGCATCTATAATAGCATTTGAAGAAAATGTAGTATCATTCGCATCAAAATCACAAACAATTCCATCATTAATTGCTACTAAAATATTTCTACCAGTTTTCGCATTTAAAAATGTATCACCCACCGCATTTTGTTTTAAAGCATAATTAACATTACTAAAATTATCCCTATGTGCTATTGTAAATTCATCGCCGTCTGCTCCATTATATCCTAATTTACCCCTACCAAATTCAAATATAGTATCATTATCATTAGATGTTAATAGTGTCCCACTTGTGCTTTGTAATGATAAGTAATGTGAAGCATCAATAAAAATATTTGTTGAAAATGTAGAAGTATCAGCACTTATAGTAGCACATAAAGCACCATTTACTCTAAAATTTATAAGTGTTCCATTTTTGGCGTTTAGGTGGGTTGCCCCTAGATTAGTTTGGACTAATGCGTATGATGTTGTTGTAAAATTATCACGATGACTAAATGAAGCAACATCAACAAAACCTAAATCATCAATATAACCTATTTTAATTCGTCCAAATTCAAATGTATTATCTGCGTCATCATCACTTATTTTAGTTCCATTAGAAATACCACCTAACGCAACGACGCTTGTTGGATTTACAAATGTATTAGTATCTGTATCAGTATCTATTGGTGTCCCCCAAACCCCATCTTTTCTTAAATATGTATTATTATGAGTAGCAGACCCTTCAGGCACTAATCCTTGTTTATATTGGTCGCCACTTGGTCTAGCATCAGCACCACCAGCACTAGAACCCATCGAAAACATATTAAAAGCACTATCCCATAAATATTTTCCTAATATTTTACCATCTGTGTCCGTAGTCAATATAAAGTATGGTGATGCTTTATGTATATCATTACCAGCAACTACTAAAATTTCACTTGCCGAATAATTACTCGGTTTGTAATGAAGTTTATGATATGTTGGTTTTTTAGTTTCGGTTTTCAATTGTCCGTTTGCGTCATTTACAACGATATACTGAACTGACGCAACACCATCAACATTAGATTTTACCCAAGCAGAACCAGTTGAACCAATTTTAGGGTGTAATGAACTAGCATTATCGTCGGCGTGATGACCTACAACCGCATCACTACTTCCGTGCTGTAATATATATTCTACGCCACCAGTTAAATATACTGGTTCAGTTGTAAAAGTCCATTTACCGCTTGTTTGATTTGCCGTTGAATGAAATTGAGCGTATGCGTCATCGGTTTTTAATAGTTTAGTAGCACTATTATTTGCGGTTGTTCCTAATACATCAGCGTGTATCTTGTCTATCTTAATTATATTATCTAATAATTTAGCACTAATAAAATGATGTGCCGATGCTGTTATATCGTGTTCGAATACTATAACACAATCATTTGCTCTATCTCCTACTCCGTGCGGTGAAATTGTGTTGTATGTCCCAGTTCCAGCAGTTCCTAGTGGTTTCAAAGTGCTTAATAATTCTTTATCATTATCTATTAAATTACTAGTTTGGATACTACTACCAAAACTTAACCCATCTTCATCTACTATATGAGTTGATTTAATAGACCCAGTTGTAATCGTGTCTGCGTTAATGTGCCTAGCACCAGTTAGGGATTTCTTAAACATATATTATATATAATTATATTTATAATACATTTTAAACTATAAAAAAAAGAGGGGTATTTAAACCGAAACAGAAGCAAGACCATCAGCACCGATAGTAAGCATCTTATCACTATGAACGAAAGTATCGACACGAACAGATACAGCACTATCAGTAGTAAGGGTTAGGGCGAGGGGGACAGCACCAGAGGCAGAAACACCAGTTTGGAGCATTTGGTTCTCAAAGTGATTTTCAAAATTCTGGGCGATGAGAAAGCGGTAATCCTTGCCGTCAAGTTCAGCAGAAACTACCTTAGCGTATCCCTGACTTACAACGGCAGTTTCAACAATAGAACCAGCAGTTATAGCATAAGCACCACCCAAAGCACCCTGTGAAAGGACACATAAGCAACTAGTAGGACTTAATACTGCTTCACATACCCAAGTGCCGTTAGAAGCGGTATTAGCATTAGCATTCGCCACGCCACCAGCATCAATAACGACACTACCTGAATTCGCTACAATAAACTGGTCGCCAGTTCCAATAGCATTAGTTCCACTACTCATTCCGTGTTTGCCCTGAAATACAAAAGTAGCATATGAAGCATTACCTGAACCAGCATATCCGTGAGGGAGAACGCTTGTAATTTCTAGGCGTTTATCACTACTTCTAGAACTCTTACCACGCCACGAAAGAGCATCAATTTCACTACCGCCTGAAATATCGTGTAAAGCACCGAAACCCTTAAGCATTTCGGCATAGGCAATCGCTCCACCACCACCACAATCTACCTCAAATCTAGGGTAATCGGTTGTGCCTAGTGTGAATTTATATTTACTCAATTCACGACTAGTCCAAGAACCTGTGCTGTCGGTTGTAGCAGTCGCAAGAATAGCAGTTTTACGCATAATGGTATAGACTGACTTAACTGAACTTGCCCTTTCGCTGATTTCTAAATGACTTTCACCCTGACTAGTAAGAGTATCAATATGAGAACTATAAGTATCAAAGTGGATATTAACACCTTCACTTGCTAGTTGATTGCGGAACATACCATCGAATTCGTCGCTGAAATCAACCAAGTCCATATGGTAATAAACTTGGTCGATTACATAAGAATACGAACCAGTCCCCGAAAACTGATGGCATCGGTTTGCGTCGTCTAATTCAAGTTGAAGGGTAAGACCACCCTGAAGGTATTTGGTTGGTAAATATTTGGAATTGGATAGAAT
>Ga0307985_10001022_pt1 | contig 15914 bp, 15 predicted proteins | sample EllFjometageno80_FD_203155 | JGI IMG/M metagenome (GOLD analysis project Ga0307985, IMG submission 203155) | Marine microbial communities from Ellis Fjord, Antarctic Ocean - #80 | ecosystem: Environmental > Aquatic > Marine > Unclassified | place: Southern Ocean | collected 2014-10-09 | reverse complement strand
TGTGACGCGAGGCCTCGCCATGAACGGACAAAATGTTATATTGAGCGATGATCATCTCGAGGGGGGGTTATAGAAGGGGGGGGGTTAGGACTGGTGGACTGGTCTGGATTTCCAGGTTGATCGATCGAAACCATAATACCTATCGTACGCCCGTGACCGCCCCGCCGTCCCCGTCTATGCGCTAGTGATGCTCGTCCCATCTGCCCCCCCCATCCTACCGCCCTCCTGTTAACGCGAAACTACCGCTCGCTGTCCCGTCGCCCCCTGAGCAACTCTCCGGACGACGGACCTCATCCTCAGAGTAATCTCCGGGGTCGGAATGTAGATGCGAATACCGCCCGGCCGATGGTCGTGCACAGCCGCACCCTCGGCACCCCGGTCCCTTCACGTCAGCTTCAACTTCTACACCGGGTCCCCCCGCTTCCCCCTGATCACTCCACCCCTGCAGCTATCTTGAAAGATGGGAGCCCGGAGTGAACCTGCCAACCTCCCCCCCTGGCCAAGTTCGCAGCGAAAGCCGCTACGCCACTCTCGATCGTTACACACACACACACACACACACAAGATCCACCAAGCTGCCGCCCGCTCAGTCGCCGAGCCCTGTCGAGCCTACCATTCCAATCCAGCTGTGGAGTCCTGGAGAGAGTCCATCTCGAAGACCTGCCCCCTTCATCTGCCCCTTCTCCCACTAACCCCCCCCCCCAGAACAGTACATTCTAACATGGGCAAAGTTCACGGATCTCTCGCACGCGCCGGTAAGGTGAAGGGTCAGACCCCCAAGGTCGAGAAGGGTGAGCAGAAGAAGCAGCCCCGTGGCCGCGCTAAGAAGCGCATGCAGTACAACAGGCGCTACGTGAACGTCGTCGCTACCACCGGCGGCCGCGCCCCCGGCCCCAACTCCAACGCCGACAAGATGAAGTAAAGAACTAATTGTTGTATCAAAGATCTGAGAGTATCTAAAGAGGGAGAGATGAGGATGAAAGCTATGAGATGCAGGATGAGATGAGAGTATCCAAGTTGTCATGGTATGTTGTTGTTTGGTGCGTGCTGGTGGGACAATGTCGACCTTACTCATCGGTGCCTGTTGGCCATCACGTTGGGGCACGACCCATCGTCCACCGCACCAGTTAAACCCTTCCGCGCGTCGCAAGCGATATCTTTCAGTTACTGCTGTTAGCAGCTGGCTGTTAGTAGTGTTAGGTGTTAGGGTTAACATTTCAAAACATGCTGAGCTCTCTTCGGCGTCTGCCTCTCTGCCAAAGGTTCACCCGCAGCAAATCCCGTAGGCGCATGCTCTCTACCCCCGCCCCCCCTAGTCCCCCCAGTCCCAACACAATCACAAAGCTCTCCACCAGCTTCAAGACCAAGTACCCCAGGGCCGGCAAAGCCATTGTATTCTCCACTGTACTCTACAAAATCGCAAGGTACATAGCCGTCGGTTCATCAATTTACTACATTGGCTACACGCACGGCATCGGGGAGTATGCCGCCGATCCTCGAAAGATGGAGAAGTCGATCTGCCATACTTTAATCATGAGCCAAGCCTACCAAGCAGGGAGTGATGATAAGCCAAAGAAACCTGAACTACTTCCTAGACACCACCCGCTCCACCACCGCGTGGAAGACGTAGGCGAGAAGATAGTCCAGGGTTCTCGCATGTTCGTAGAAGCCAAGATCAAGTCCCGTCTCGTCTCCCTCCGTACTAACAAGAGCAAGGACAACACTCCCCTTTCTCCCGAAAGCGTAAACCGCATCAAGAAAGAGGTAGCGTACTGGCGCGGCAAGCTGCGTATGTGCAAAGGCTCGTGGCAATACATCGTAATCTCCAATCCCATCCCGAACGCGTTCGTGTCTGACCTCGCGCCGCGGAAGATCTTCGTTAACACGGGTCTCATCACGACGATTGACGCGACGGATGACGAGTTGGGGTTGGTGTTGGGGCATGAGATTAGTCATTTGCTGCACGCGCACACGACGAAGGGGGCTGAGAGGCAGTATTACATGCAGGTGAGTGTGTAATACACGAGTAGGTGTGAGCATGTATGGCCCCATTTCTCACACTGTGAATGCACTGCAGATAGCACAACTTATCCTACTCGGGATTCTACCGATAGACATATTCACGCCCGTGCTCTTCTGGGCAGCAAACAAGTTCGAGCTGTTCAAGACGATGGAGCACAGCCGGTCGAACGAGACGGAAGCTGACGAGACAGGGCTGAAGATTGCCGCTCTAGCGTGCTTCAACACGCATAAGGGCCCGAACGTTTTCAAGAAACTCGCGAAGGTGATGGAAGAGCACGGGGGTGAGCGTGTCGCGCACTGGGATGACAGCCATCCGTTGCCTCTAGACCGGGAGGAGACTTTGGCTAAAATGAGCGCTAGCATTAACTGCGATAATACAAGCAGCTGCAAGACGACGCTGCAACGGTTTAAGGAGGTGTGGGCGGGCAAGCACGAGACGAGCGCGGCCGAGAAGCAGGAACGGAGTTTCACGGTTAACACTAATTAAGAGCCCGTATTGCCGACACAACACAACACAAGAGAGCCAACACAAGAGCTAGTGTAGAGTGTTTGGGGCGCTAATAGGGGGCTATGTTTGCGTTCCTGAGCTCGATAAGGTTGGGCTCAACTCAATCCCCCCACTTCCTCACATCGGCCTGTCCTCCAACTCGATTGGCGTGGCTCGAGTACAGGAACTGCTCAACCTTGGGTTTCTTAGCCGGTTCCTTAGCCGGTTCCTTTTCCTTTGCCGCGTCAACTGACGACTGCTTCTCCTCCGTCGTTCGTCTTCTTTGCAGCCCCCCGGGCGCCTTGGTGATCTCACTCTCCTTCGCCTCATCAGCCCAGCGCTTCTTCATGTTGATGAGCGTCTGCTCCCGTTCCCTCTTGAGTATCTCATTCTGCACTAGATTCTTCTCATGTTGCTCGGCGAACACGGAGTAGCCCATGTACGCGCCGCCGAAGACGCAGCCGGAGAAGGTGGCCCAGCCAGCAATGAATGATGTCGTGCTATTCATCAGTACGCGCGCGCCGGTAGTGCAGAGTTGGGAAAAGGAGAAAAGCAGAAGGGGGATCGATCTCGTTCAACAAGATTCGGGAAGACTCGCGACGCAGTACGCAACCTTAATCGGTCCAAATAGCTGGTTATCATTATTGTCATTTCAAGCCCTTAGCAAAATTTTTGCTGAAGTTGATGAGCCTCTTCTTCTTGTTGACTTTCAACGGCCTTTTCCCCCCCAGCTTACTCTTCGCCACCACCTTCTTCACCACCTCCTTCGCTCCTCCCTTCTTCCCACTCTTCCCAATCCCCCCACCTCCCGGCTCCTTCGCCATCTCCCACTTCATCTCATTCAAGCAGATCCACTCGTCATCATCCGGCCCATACAACACACGCGCACGACGTAACGTATCATTCACTTCCAAGTCAATCACTTGACCGACGAAGTAAGGGCATTGAGCGTCGCCGGAGTACACTTTGATGGACGCGTGCAGCAAATGCGCGAGCGGCTGTGCCGGTGGCAGCGCCACCGTCTTCTTTGGTACCTGAACCTTCTTTGTAGTGCTCTTTGTAGTGCTCTTTGTCGCGCTCTTTGTCGCGCTCTCTGTTGTGCTCTTTGACGCGCTCTTTGTCGGCTTGGCCGTAGGCTTTGCCTTCTTCTTTGCCTGCTCCTCCGTCCTCTCCTCCTCCTCCAACATCTCCTCCACCCCCTCTTCCTGCGGATTCCCTTTGACCGCTTTTCGAACCCATCCCTCCTTACTCCCTTTCCTCCAGTCAGTACAAAGTCTCTCTCCGTCATCGTACATTATGTCCAACCAACAGCTAATCTTGCCAGCGCTAGCTCGCTTCAACGGCGCGCGAACTGCGCCCCCGTACCAGACGCCATCGCCGAACTTCACCTGCACGCGATCACCCACTGATACTTGAATGACCGGGGGAGAAGTACTTGATGATGCCGAGGCGACCATTGCTGGGGGTGGGTGGGGGGGGTTAGAGGGCCATACACATGTTTGTACAGAGAGAGGGGGGGGGGGGGGCGAGAGGGGGAGGATGAGAAAATGAATCGCACCGTACACGCTTCCGCGGGATTGCTGTGGCTTGTATTCGGCGCCAAAACTCTAAGTCAACTCGCTAATTCAACACTTTCCCCCACGCGACTTACACAGCTAGAGGTTTCTGTCTCGCCGTTACTGTCTCTCCAGACTCGCCCTGTACAACTCCTCCACCTTCTCCCTCGCCCACTTCCCCTCCCTAGACCTCAGGAACTTCAGCGTCGACTTAACCATCGGGTTATTGTCGGGATGCATACACCGAGCACTCGTTACGGCCGCCAACTTCTCCCATCCCGGGCTCTGAGCGAGAACTGTCACGATCGTGACGAGCTTAACGCCCTCCAACACGTCCCGCGACCGGCGCGGCGCTCCGTCTACGTCGAACTGCGTCTCCTCGTCTGGTCCTGCCATGAATGCCGTGAACGACGGGTACTTGAGGGACAGCTTGATGGACGACGGCGCCAGCACTCGTCCTTTCTCTTCAGGTGCCACGCCGCTCGACTCGAACGGCATCGACATGGCTCGGGGGTCGACCGTTCGTTTGTATAAGCTGTCGACGGCCACTGCCGCCTTCATGATGTCGCCGCGAGTCGTGCAGCACGCCCAGAGCAGCTCCACGGAGTTCTCTGAGGAGAGCGCGAGGACGGTGGCGGCGGCGGCGTCGGTGTAGTGGATCTGGTGGACGAGGGAGTCCGACGAGCCGGCGATTGGTACAGGGGAGGAGTTGAGCCAGTGGGTGTGCGCGCCGCGGGTTAGGTGGTAGAGGCCGGCGAAGCGGAGGATGGAAGTGGAGGAGGGGGGGAGAAGTATTTCGAGATCGTGCAGCTTCTTGTTGCGAGGCGACAGTGAGGGGATGGAGATTGGCGTGGATGCGGAGATTGGGTTGGGAGTTGAGTCGGGGTACACGCCAGTGGAAGATACGTAAACGATGCGGCCTTGCGAGTGTTTCTTTCGTACGTTGGAGCTTTTGTGAGTTGCGCAGATCTCTGCTAAGCGAGTGGGAGGGAGCTTGGAGGGCGGCACACAGACGATTGTGTCAGTTGAGGGAGGGGGAGGAGCAGAGGAGAGAGTGAAGGAAAGGGTTGTCTTGTTGATTGTGATGGTTGTTGCCGAGTTGACATTGGCTGATGGAAACCAAACGGGCAGCAGGGATATGAGCTTGGAGATGGATTGATTCGAGGAAGCGACGCCATTGATGGTACTGTAGTGAGGGGATGAGGGAGACGATAATAATTGATGGATAATACGCCGGCCAAGGTGACCGGTCGCGCCGTGGATTGTGAGCGAGAGGGGGCGAGAGAGGGCGGGGAGGAGCAGGGAGATGAGAAGCAAAAAAAGGTTCATCGGTGGCGGTGCGATACGGAGGAGCGCCGCTCAATGAACAACTTCATAGCCCTAATTTCCTCAAAGTCTAGGGTTAGACCATAACTCTAATTTCCTCACTATCTATGAAATAAAAATCCACGAAAAAATCTTACTTAAAGTACTTCTTTTTGTACCAGCCCAAGTTCTCCTCTACCTGCTCTTTCTCGAGAGCGTACTCCTCCAATGTGTACGAGTGCAGGCTCTTCGTTCCCTTCGTCTTCAGCGCGGCGCGCTCCTTCTCATTCGCAGCGACGTACTCCTTCAGCTTCGCCTCGTATTCCGCCGTGAACTCGTAGCCGACGTCCTTGTACAGCTTCTTGACGGTGCCAATGGGGTCCTTGACCAGCTCAGTGTACAAGACGTTGCTCTTGTTGTGCTTCGAGCCCTCCTTGCTCTCGAAGAACGTATCCGCCCTCTTGATCCACTCGGCGCCGAAGTTGAACGCATTGCTGCCGAGCTTGTCCAAGCGGATCTCGCCACTGGGGCAAGCAGAAGGGTTAGCCACGCGCGCACACTCGCACACACGCACACATTGTTGTTCATTGCCGCCGCTTTCTTACCTGCCCTCGTGCATGTCCTGCGTGGCGCGGATGAAGCTCGCGAGGCTCGCGATGGCCTGGCTCGGTTCGCGGTGCGTCCACACGACCGTGGCGTCGGGGAAGCCCTCGGACAGGAACGGGAGCAACCCGAGGTGCACGGGGCACTTGAGCGTCCAACGCTTCTCGGGCTCGCCGCGGGAGGCGTCCTGGTGTTGTAGCAGCTGGAGCACGCGCGCGTAGTTCTTGTAGGCCTGGCCGCTCTTCCACTTGTACGAGTCGCACGGCGGCTGGATGAGCACGTGGAACGTGGCGAAGAGCATGGGGATATCCATGCCGATGCTCATCATGCACTCCTCCGGAAGGTCAGCGCCGAGCTCGTGAATCTGAAGGGCGCGGGTTAGGGTAAGGGGACGGTCGGGCTCGTCCGTCGTAGTTGCGTACCTGCGAGAAATGCGGCACCACCGTCTCCAGCTGATCAATGGCCTTCTGCACGAACCGGATGCGCCCCTTGCGGTCCTTCTCAAAGTTCTTCTCGTCGCGAGGGACGGGGTCGAAAAGCTCGAACGTGCGCGGCGCGCGCGCGTTAGGGTCGAGACTCAGTAGGCGGTGCAGGAAAGTCGTGCCAGTGCGCGGCAAACCGACCACAAAGATGGGCTTGTTGACCGGCTTGGCGAGGCACGCGTGGTTCTCGAGGTGGTCGTTGAGGCGCAGCTTGGCGATCAGGCGGCGAAGGAAGAAGTCGTGCGCGGCGGCTTTGCCAATGGGTGAGTAGGTGGATTCATTCACCATGGCCATGGTCTGCATGTAAGGCTGCTCGTACCAAGTGTCCCCAAAGCAAGTCAGGCCCTTGGTGGCCTTCGAAGCCATCTTCTTGAGCGCGGGGAGCGACAGCGGCTTGAAGACGGTTACCTGAAAGAACGCCAAGGGTGCCAGGAGGAAGTTGCCAAGTCTGCCCTTCCAGGAAACCCGGGGAGGTACAGAGTACTTGTTCTTGGACGCGGCCTGGACGAACTTGAGAAGAATATAGAAGCCAATGAACGCATACAGGAGGTAGCGGTGGAACGTTGACGTGGCAGGACTGAAACCGAGCATCTGCGGGCGACGGGTTGACAAGGCGGTAGATACAATAGAGGTGGAGGCAGGACAGACATCGCGAGTATCCCTCGTCGTCAGCTTCTCGTGCGCGACAGACAGTGGATTAGTGGCGAGCGACAGACGTTCATTGTATAGGTAGCGCTCATGATGATAGTGAGTTACGCCAAGACGTTCAACGTGCACTGTCTCGTCGCTCATAGTTTCTCCGGACAGTTAGGGTTAGTTTCTCCGGACAGCATGCCACTTTCGTAGCCACAGTCGAACCCACACTAGAAATGTCATTCGTAGTCAAACCAGCGCAGTAAGTTGCTGCTGTGCACCACGCTGTGTGACGCCGCTATTGTGTACCCCTGCCTGTTAACCTACTTTTGCTTGCGGTTTGTACAGAGCTACCTGCTTTGCCCAATCAGTCCCATACATTCTTGGTTAGAAAGCATCCGCAAACGGCATTCCTCGCTACTCACCAACCTCCTTTCCCACCCCATACGCTCACCGTACCCCCTCCGCACCTAGCATGAGCGGCTTTGCCCCGATCACTGCCACCACGGCCCCCGGAACCACATTTACAACCCGTGCCGAGCTTGCTGCCCACTACAAGTCCCCCTGGCACCGCTACAACCTCAAGCGCAAGGAAGCGTCCCTCCCCTGCCTGGACCAGGCCACGTTCGCCGCCCGCGTCGCCGCCGCCCAGATGATGAAGGAGGAGAAGGAGGAGAGGGAGAAGAGGGTGGGAGCCGGACACCTCAAGGGAGATGCCGGGATGAAAAGGGAGAAGCAGGAGAAGACGAGCAAGAAAAAGGCCGCCAATGTCCCTGCCGTGACGATCGCCGAGCCCGGAGACGCCGCCGCCCCAGAGGAGGAAGAAGAAGAGGTTGTCGACGAGTTTGAGGTCGAGATCAACCCCCTCCAAGACGTCTTCTCCCTCAACCCCGCCGCGATCCGCGCCTCCCTTGCCCTCAACGTCGAGACCATGGCAGGGGATTACGGCTTCTTCCTCCCTCGCCAGGAGTCCTGCATCGACACGGAGGGATTCGTTGGGTACTTGAGCGAGAAGGTGAGCCGACGCTAGCCCTTACTAACATGCGATGGGCTTGATCGTGCCGCTCGCCCTTACTAACATAACACTCCCTCGCTCAAAGGTCAAGTTGGGCCACATGTGCCTGTTTTGCAACCGCGTGTTCACGACGGCGAGCGGCACGATCAAGCACATGAAGGACGTGGGCCACACGAAGGTGTCGTGGGACGGCGATTACGACGAGGAGTACGACGCGTTCTTCCTGTACGAGGAGTTCGCTGGGGAGGAAGGAGATTCGACGATTGACGAGGAGGGCGAGGAGGGATCCGAGGACGATGGAGAGTGGGAGGACGTGTCGGATTCGGAGGAGATTGACTACGACACATACGAGGACTCGCTGCACGCGTCCGGGTTCAGCGTCACGCCGTTGGGTGAGCTCCGGTTGCCGTCTGGCAAGACGCTCGGGCACCGCGGCCTTAAGCGGTACTACGACCAGCACTTTTCCGTCGACACTGGGGGGCTGAATGCCGCGGCGCACGATGCGGCCATGGACAACGTGGCGCAGAAGGCAGGGTACGATGGATGGGGCGGGGAGAGCGGGGCCGAGGCGCAGGTCTCCATCGTTGACAAGGTGAGCGGGTTGAGGGGGCTCGGCAGGGTTGGCGTCACCGGCATGGGGAGCGGCAACGAGAAGATGCCGACGGGGGTTATGGGAGGAGGTGTTCTCGTCAAGACGGCGAGCGGAGGGTTCACGCAGCTGAGTCTGTACAGGTACAAGGCCATGGCGAAGAAGGCGAGAATACAGGAGGCTGGAGGCTGGAGGAGGTGGCTCAAGTTCAATTACGCCAACAACAACAAGATGGACAAGAAGGGGAACAGGCTGCACAGTGCCAACAAGCACTCAAGAGGCGTCAGGGTGGGCGGATTCGGAGGATGTTAAGGCAACAGGATGGAACAGGGTTAAGGCGACCAGAGGAGGGTAGTGACTTAGGAGAGTTCGTGTTGACTGCAAGCTTGATTTTCTGTACTGAGCAGGGTTACTACGTGTACAACTGTACGTGTGCGTTGGACGCGGGACGCGATGTCCGTCATTTTTGCTTCCCACGCAGACTGACGCGTGCTCCTCCCAGCCTCCCAGTCACCTCTGCCACCTCTACCACCTCTGCCACCTCTACCACCTCTGCCACCTCTGCTACCTCTGCTACCTCTGCCACCTCTGCTACCTCTGCTACCTCTGCTACCTCTGCTACCTCTGCCACCTCTACCACCTCTGCCACCTCTGCTACCTCTGCTACCTCTGCTACCTCTGCCACCTCTGCTACCTCTGCCACCTCTACCACCTCTGCCACCTCTGCCACCTCTGCCACCTCTACCACCTCTGCCACCTCTGCTACCTCTGCCACCTCTACCACCTCTGCCACCTCTGCCACCTCTGCTACCTCTGCCACCTCTGCCACCTCTACCACCTCTGCCATCTCTACCACCTCTGCCACTGCGCCTTTCCTCACTTGCCATGGTCTTCACCTACATCTCCCTCCGGTCCGGCTCCCTTACGCCCAAACCTTTGTGCTACATGGGTTTGGACAAGCACGAGAATGAAGTTCTGATCAGGACTGGCGTGCCGACCGATGTGTGGTTCCACGTGGACAGCCTCTCGTCGGCGCACGTGTACCTCCGGCTACCCGCGAGAACTCCCGCACTAACTCTCGAAGACATTCCTGAGGAGACTTTGGAGGACATGTGCCAGCTTGTCAAGAACAACTCCATTGCTGGGTGCAAGTTGAACAACACGAACATTGTTTACTGCTTCCACAGTAACTTGAAGAAGGAGTTGATGGGTATGGACGTGGGGACGGTCGGGTTCAACGACCGGAAGCAGTGCCGGTTCCGGAAGGCGATCAAGGACAAGGCGATAATCAAGCGCATGGAGAGCAGCAAGAAGCTGGTGGAGTGGGACTACGACGCCGTCAAAATCAAGTGGGTGGAGGAGGAGCGGGCGAGAATGAAGGCTGTTAACAAGGCCAAGTATTTGCCGCAGCCCGAGGAGGGCGACGCCGCTGCTGCCGCCGCTGATGCCACCGCTGATGCCACCGCTCTTGGTGGAGACGGCTTGGTCATGTACGACGCGCTCGACGGCGAGGATATGGAGCCGGAGGAGAGGGCTCGGGAAAGGCTGAAGGCAAAGAACGAGAACGGGAGTGGGATCGACGCGGCGCTGGACTCGCTGGAGACTATTTCGTTTGCGAAGATCTCAGTCTTGGAGGTGGAGCGGAGCGCGAGTAGTGCCGGCAGCATCTGCAAGCCGGAGTGGGTGGTGGACGAGGCGGCGAGGAGGAGTGAGGCGGGGCGAAGGAAGTGGCTGCGACAGAGGGGCTACGGGATCTCGGAGATTCAGGAGTGCAGGTGAGCTCAAGGCCGGATGGAAGGCACTGTACTGTTCGCCCTTTGTTTTCACACACATGTGCGTGCCCCTTTGTTCACACATGTTTGTGCCCCCTGCAGCGAGGATTTGCACTCGCTGTTCTTCTCACCGTTAGCAGACACTGCTGCGACGCACTCCAAGGGCGAGAACTGCGCGGACTTGAGGGAGGAGGAGATAGAGGTGTTGAAGGCCATCTTCGGGGACGAGCCGTTCTGCTCCTCCACATTCGATTTCGAGCTGCCGGTCGAGGGCTTCGAGGCGCCTGGCGCGTTCGACAGCAACGACGACGACTTGCTGACCGTGGGCGTGTACGCGGAGGCTACTGCGTACCCGTACGGGCCGCCGGTGCTCACTGTGCACGGCGGGGGGCTGCCCGAGAGGGCGCTGCGGGAGATCACCAAGTACGTCGCGGCGCATCTGGTGAACGACTTCGAGGAGAGGGCCGGGGACGCCACGCCGGTTATTTTCGAGCTTGTCGCGCTGATCCAGGAACAGGCCGAAGTTTGGGTTGAGGCGTGGTTGGACGAGGCACGGAAGAAGGGGATGGAGGAGGCGGAGAAGAAACGGATCGAGGTTGAGAAGGAGGCGGAGGTGATAAGAGAGAAATTGATGGCTGCGACAGAGCAGAACAGGAAGGAGAAGGAGGCCGTCAAGGCCGAGAAGAAGGAGCGCGCGAATGCGCTCAACGTGAGTCAGAAGGATTTGATCGACGACTTGTTCAATTGAGTTTTGGACATTATGGAAATCCGAAAAACACAAACATATGCTCAAACGATGTCCAGAACCACTACATTAGCCCCAAAAACGTAACCCAAAAACAATGAGTTACAGCCATTTGCGATTTCGTAAAAACAAGCCGAAAATGAGAAATGAAAATATGATCACTAAATTCGAGTACTTTTTTATAGTACCCAAATACTCAAAAGATGCTCCTGCTCAATGTGGTTCCAGAACACTATTGAACACTTCAATCGCCCTAAAAATAAATGAATTACAGCTACAACAACAAACACCATATTCGTCCAAAAAGCAATAAAGGGCGAAAAATGCGTTTTGCGTCCGCGGTGTCAGCAAATGGGCTGTAACTCATGTTTTTGGGAGGAGATTTTAGTGTTCGGCAGAGTTCTGGATCCACCATGAGCAGGCGCATCTTCTGAGTATATATATATGTTCTTTTTTCTTGGAACGAGCACGACCTCCACGAGTGAGTACGGATGTTAGACTTTCGTCCTTGTTTTTCTACAAAACTCGCCGTGCATGCTTTCGTACAATCTCTGCGATTCGGCTGCATTTTAAAGGGTCGGAATTTCAGGTTTGCCTTCAAGCTAGCGTTGTTATCAATTTACTTCTTCCCCTCCATCAGCCTGTCCTTCAGGTACTCCCACATGACGATGGCACCACATACGTGCACGTTCAAGCTCCTGGTAACGCCCTCCTGCGGGATCTCGACGCACCAGTCCACCAAGTTGAGCAGCTGCACCGGAATGCCCCGCCTCTCGTCCCCGAGCAAAACCAGCGTCTTCTCCGGGAACGCCATGTCGCGCTCGTGCAGCTGTTGCGAGCTCGATGTCTGCTCGATGCCGACGATGATGTACCCCAGTCTCTTGTGCAGTTGAAGGAAGGGCACCAGATCCTGCAGAAGTAGTTGTGTTAGCATCGCACCGCAACGAAATATCGCGTCTCTCCCCCTCGCATCGTCCATCATTGCATTTTTAGAATCGTCGAGCCTTGCGAAGGGCTCTCATTACAGATCTTGGTATATAATAATATAATAATCATGTGGACTCCCTCTCTCCCTCTCTCCCACCCCCCTGCCCCCCACTTACCTGTTCCCTGCACTCCTCCATGTCTACCCACTGCTCCGCCGCCACGCTCGTGGCCTTGAAGTTGTCCATCTTCTTGATCGTCTTGTCCGGCAGCACCAGGCGCTTCATGGCGAAGATCTCGACGGTGCGGCACAGCCCGCCCAAGTTGGGCGCCTTGTCGATCAGGCTGGCGCACAAGATGAGATCGTGCTTTTTGGCGCCCGCCGCGTTCATGAGCTTGCTCTCCTCGTGCGACGCGGTGGCGATGTTCAGGGCATCGAAGGGCAGGATCTTGCGCTGCATGGTCTCGAACCCCTCCTCGTCGCTCTCCTCCCCGTCACTCGCCCCCTCCGCCTTCATCTCCTCCACCCGCTTCCACAACGGCACGCTTACGTCTATGTGGTCGATGTGGCTCTCCTCGTACAGCTCCTTCATCGAGTCCTTCAGCGCATCCACCAACGTAGCCGGCAGCGGATCCTCCTGGTCGTCGTGAGAAACGCCCAGAATGCCGCCGAGAGTGGTCAGCGCGTCCACGTCCAGCTTATCAAAGAACCTCAAACTCTTGTTCCGCAGCTTGACCATCTCCGCGTTCTTCTCCAGATAGCCATACACGCCCTCCAAATAGTACTTGTCGCCGGTGCCCTTCTCCTCCAGCAGCTCCGGAATCAGCCTGTGCAAGAGCAACTGAGCGACGCCTCTGCTGAACCCCTGCGTGCTCCCGAGCCACGGCGTGACCGCCTGCACGACATCCCTCGCACTAACATGCTTCCTCACCTCCGCCTTCTTTCCCCCGACGCCTCCCACAATCCCGTACCCCGTGATGATTAGCAAAGAGCTCTGCACCTGCGGCGCGCAGTCAATGCTTCGAAGGGTTCCGAGAAGCCCGGTGCCGAATTTGCCAGGGTACAGCCGGAGGCACTTCACGCCGAAGCACTCCATGTAGTACCGAATGCTGCCGTGTGTGTAGCACTTGATCGCAGTGAAGTACATCTCCTGCACCGTCTCCTCGATGCCCGCGGCGTACTCAGTCAGCAAGCAAAGAGCCTGCCACGACCGCAACTTGACGCAATACTCGTGGGTGCCCGCCATGGTGATCTGCATGTTCTTAGGATCAGAGTTGTGCTTGAGCAGCTTCACCAGCAAATACTGCGCCAACTCCTCTCTCACGGAATCCTCCATAAAGTCCACGCTCGGCAACGCGTCGAGAAAATGCAGCGCAAACGCTCGCGTGAGCGAAGTGGCGGGCAGCGAGTCGGGCATGCAAGCGTTTGCGTCCAGCGGCTCGGCGTCGCCCACGTCCACGCTCCCATCCCCACCACCATTCCCCTCGTCGCAGTTAAGCATCGAGTTTTCCCCGCTGTGCACAACCAGCTCCTTGTGAATGATCATGTCGTACAAAACATCCCTCCACGCGATGGCGTGCGCCCCGCCATCGCTCTGCAGCCCGTTCGTAAGATACATCACGGCAACCCTCGTCAACAACGGCATCTTGGGCCGGTTCAAAACCCTCTCCAGAACCTTCCTAAGAGCGCCAAAGAACTCCGGCACCTTCAACAAAGCCGGGTTGAACGCCGTCCTGACCAACACCTCCACCATCTTGAACCTCCTCCAAGCCTTTTGCTCCTCCTCCACAATCGCAAACATTGTCTCCAGAACCTCCTCCAATATCTCCACGGCCAGATCCCCCGGAATCGATGTAAAACACTCTGCGATACTCGCGACCAGGTTGAACACGATAGGAAGAACGTTCCCCGGCACATTCAGTATATCGTCCTTGACCCTCGTCACGATGGCCCGCCCCTGAGCATCACTGATGGAGTCGGCGTCCATCTTCGCCAGGAGCTCCAAGCACCCGTACTTCGCCGTCACGAAATAGCTCCGAGCGATCTGCTCACTCTTGCCCGGCGTGTTCACGTACTCTGATTTCAAAATCGTATCGAACAGCGTCGCGATCGAGCTAGGCTTGTACCCGGTGTACGGAGCCGCCCGGAGTCCCGTCAACACAATATTGAACACCTTCACGAGCTCCAATCCGGTGGCTACAGTCTCCAACTTGGAGACGGCCTCCTCCATGAAGGCGGTGACCGCCGCCTCCACAACATTGCTGTTGGGAAACGCCTTGCACAGCGTAACGATTCCCTCCCTAGAGACAATGCCCGGCATGTTGAGGGACTCGGCATCCGCGCAACAACTCGTCGAGTTGCTCAAATCATCCTTACTCTCGAAGCTGCCGTCGCGAAGAACGCCGCTAAAATATGAGCACACGTTCGCCAGCACATTCTCAATCTCCACCGGCGGCGCCATCAACGACTTATCCTTCATCTCAATGACATCCCCACTGCCCATCCCGCCCACCACGAAGCACGCCGCCCCACTAATCAGCAGCTCCACCGCGCGCACCGCCGCGGCCGCCGGCGCCTGCTCCCCCACCGCCTTCTCCCAGTGCTTAATAACACTCGGCCAGACACTCGCACTCCCCCCCCCCTCCCCCTTCCTCGTCAAGAACGCTAGCAGTCCCACACAATGCGCACCATCGCTCATGCTGCTCTTGCAAAACATGCCCGCAAACGCCGCCGGCGCGTTCTTAGCAAACCCGTTGGGCAGGTTGTTCAGGAAGGCGGTCAAATCGTCGTACATTGGTAACGGCGGGTTGCTAGTCGGCTTCGGGAACAGCTTGAGCACGACCAACACATCAGTCGCACTCGTACCCTTGCCCATCGTAACCACCATCTTGCTCAACAGCAACGCAACACTGGCCGTGATGGCGTCGCGGTGCCCCTTCCCCTCCGTCCAGATCAGCGTGGCCACGATAGACGCGAACTCGGCGAGGGTGGTGATGTCGAGAGTGGTTTGCGGGGCGGCCGCGTAGGCGGCGATGAGGGAGCGGAGGAAGTGGATTGGAAGGCGGGTGAGGAGTTGGAGGGAAAGGATGTCTTTGAGGTTGTTCGATGGGGCGGCGAGCCAGGTCGTGATCAGGGTTTGGACGGAGAGCATCACGTCGCCGCCAACCGGGTGGTGGGTGGAGGTGGGACCGGACTGGAGGGAGGCTAGGGCGGGGATGAGGACGGTGGTGAGGAAGGTCGGGGGGAGGTTAGCGACGGAGATCGGGGGCAGGGTCTTCGTGTGCTTGGGGTTCTTTGATGCCTTGGCAGTGGCACTCTTGGTGGGGGGGGGAGTGAGGGAGTTGTAGAAGCCGAGGGTCTGCGTGTTGGCGAGAAGGTGGATGAAGTCGCGGCGGACGACGGGATTGTCGGAGAACAAGCCGCGGTTGATGGCGGCGAGGAGCAGGGGGAGGAGGGAGGGGGAGGCGGCATCCTGGTAGGCGGCGTCGGCGCATTTCACGACGAGGTTTTTGAGACTCGGGAAGCACTGCTTGATGATGTGTTCCTGGAACTCCACCTCCACCACGTCGAAGATCGTCGCAACAGTCTCGTAATCCTTCGGCAAGACGGGCGATACGTGCAGGAGGAGGGCGGCACCGCGGCGCCGGATGACTTGCGGGTCGAGGGAGAGGGAGGTGGCGATGGTGAGGGTGGAGTTCTCGATGGGCGCGCCGGAGGATTTTGTGTCGGTCACCCAGTTGCCGAAGCGGGCGCTTATTTGGGAGTGGGGGTAGGAGATGA
>Ga0307985_10001021_pt1 | contig 15932 bp, 12 predicted proteins | sample EllFjometageno80_FD_203155 | JGI IMG/M metagenome (GOLD analysis project Ga0307985, IMG submission 203155) | Marine microbial communities from Ellis Fjord, Antarctic Ocean - #80 | ecosystem: Environmental > Aquatic > Marine > Unclassified | place: Southern Ocean | collected 2014-10-09 | reverse complement strand
TGGAGTTGAATACGATTCAGACGCAGATTCAGTTATTGAAGTTGGTGAGAAACTTCCAGTTCATACTAGAAGATTAGTCAGATAATGGCACAACAAGTAACAATCAACATAAGAAAGGCTAAAGACGCTATTAGAGGTCTTAAAGCAAAAATACAAAAGGCTATTCCCAAGGCTCTAAATACGAGTGGGGAAAAGACTAAACAAATTATTATCAATCGCACGTCTAAAGGACAGGGATTGAATGGAGCATTTAAGAGATATTCTCCTGAATACAGAGATTTTAGAAAGAAGAAAGGTAGAGGCAGTAAGCCAGACTTAAACTTCTCTGGTAGAATGTTATCTAATATGGATGTTAAAAGAGTATCAACAAATAAAGTTCTTGTAACTTTCAAAAGAAACGAAGAGAAGAAGAAAGCAGAGATTAACCAAAAGACACGACCATTTATGGGTGTTAAACAGAACGAAATTAGTTCAATTGAGAATGCTTTTCTTAAAAGTTTTAAGAGGAATCTATGAGTATTAGTAAAACAAGTTATAGAGAACAGATAGCCAAAGACGTTGAGAAAGCGATTAAGGCAATTAAATCTACAAAATTAGTATCACGCGATATGTTTGAAATAGACGATTTGAGTGATGCACAGTTCCCCGCAGTTCTGATTACAACAGGTAGCGAGTCAAAGACTGACATTACAATGACACAGACACAGGGTTCAATAGAATATATTCTAACTGGTTTCGTAAAGGGTAAATACCTTGACACAGCAAGAAACAAATTGGCTGACGAGTTAGAACAAGAATTGTATATAGATGTAACCCGAGGTGGGTATGCAGTTAATACGATGGTAACGGAAATAAATACCGATGAAGGTGTTGTATATCCGCTAGGTGCTATACAAATGATAGTGCGAATTGAGTATGTTCACCTTCGCGGTGATTTAGACAAATAACAATGGAGACATAAAAATGGCAATATTAAGAGGAAGAGATGGAACAGTTTCATTAGCATCACAATCTGTAGGCGAAGTTAAATCTTGGTCAATATCAACAGAGGCGGATACACTTGAAACAACATCAATGGGTTCGGGTGGTTGGAAAACTTTCATCGGTTCATTACAATCTTGGAGTGGTTCAGTAGAAGTATTCTTAGATGATGACACGGCAGTAACCGCTGGTTACAACACAGCACACGATATAGTGTCGCTTGTAACAGATAACACAACGGGTGCGGCAGTAGCATTAGTTCTAACAGACGGAACAAGTGGTAACACTTACACTGGTTCAGCGATTGTAACATCAGTATCAGTAGATGTTAGTTCAGCAGATTTAGTTACTCTGAATTTAGACTTGACTGGTTCGGGTGCGTTAGTAATCACATAATAATAACACTAGGAGGCCTACTATGAGTGTAATAAACAATGCGAAATCGCATTTTAAGACCAAGTTAACAGATAAGTTAGAATGCCTTGATGTTCCTGAATGGAAATCAAAGGTATATTTTAAGCCGTCTGCAAACTTAAAACAAACGGAAGAAATCGTTGCTCTATATAGAGATAACAAAGTTGCTGAAGCATTAGTAGCCGTGTTAATCACAAGAGCGTTAAACGAAGACAAAACGAAGATGTTTACGAGTGCGGACAAGTTTGACATGATGACGAATGTTGACCCCGATACAGTGACCAGAATCGCTACTCATATCCTTAATGCAGAACCTGACAGCGAGGATATAGCGGGAAACTAAAATCGGATGCTGGCACATATTTTTTATATGAGTTAGCAGAACATCTTCATAAGACCGTTAATGAGATTATGGAAATGTCAGCATCCGAGTTTTTGGGTTGGGGTGAATATTTTAAGATAAAAGAACAGAGGAGTGAGAAGAATGGCAACCGCAACTATTGAAATTGAAATTAAAGCCCTTGATAGAGCATCTGGAAAGTTAGACAAGATGGAGAGGGCTCTCAACCCTCTCAACAAGAAAGTCGGCAAATTAGACAAGCAGTTTAAGAAAGTCGATAAGAGTATAAAGAAAACATCTGGTTCATTCAGTAAGATGAAAGGACTATTCGCTGGCGCTATCGGTGTCGGTGGTTTAGCAATGTTCGGTAAAGCCGTATTCAACGCTTCATCAAAAGCAGAAGACTTAAAGATTGCGTTAGAGACTGTAACAGGTTCAGCATCAAAAGCCGATGACGCTTTCAAGTTCATTCGTAAATTCACAGAAAAAACTCCATTTGAAGTAGACCAAGTCGCTGAAGCGTTTATGAAACTAAAGTCTGCGGGCTTAGATCCTAACGTTGAAATGATGACGATGCTTGGTGATGTTGCGGCAGTATCAAGTGATAAAGTCGGAGCATTAAGGGCAGCGACAAACCTGTTCTCCAGAACAGTTGCTGGTGGTATGGGTGTTGAAGAACTTGACCAATTAGCAGACAAAGGTATTCCTGTTTATGACATCTTAACTAAAAAGTTAAATATCACACGACAAGAAGTATCCAAATTCGGTAAGACAGCCGAAGGCGCATTACAGATGCAGGCAGCACTTGCTGAAGGTTTCAAAGAACGCTTCGGTGGCGGTATGGAACGTGGTGCTAACAGTCTATCAACTAAAGTATCAACACTAAAAGACACCATGGAAGGCTTAATGATTAAAGTCGGCGAAGGTGGTCTTAGTGACGCAATTAAGAATGTAACAGGTAGTTTCACAACATTCTTAGCAAAGAACGAAGACTTAGCATTATCATTAGGTGAAGGATTAGGTAAAGCACTGACAGTTGTTATGGACGGTGTTATGATGTTAATGGAGAATATGCATAAAGCAGGTCCAATCTTTGAATTGATTGGCTCTATCTGGTCTAATATTCTTTCACCAGCGTTATCAATCGCATTTGACATTATCGTTAAGTTAGCATCAGCATTGGGTCCAATAGTAGAAACACTTGGTCCAGCGATGTCTACAATCTTTGAAGGACTAGCAGCCGTTATGACTGGCATTGTTATTCCAGCGTTCACGTCAATCATTGATACAATCACATTGGTAGTTGATAAGATTAAGGGTATGATTGGATGGATAACAGACGGCTTAAAGAAAGTATCTGAATTCGGTTCAGCAGTTAAAGATAAAGTAACAGGTGGATTCACAGCGGCAGGCGATGCGATTGGTTCAGTATTCGGTGGATTCTTTGCTAAAGGTGGCTATCTAGCACCGGGTAAAGTTGGTATCGTTGGAGAAGAGGGACCCGAACTTATAAGTGGTCCTGGAAGAATAACACCTTTCGATAAATCACCACTCAGCAGTGTCGGTAAAGGCGCAAATATGTCGAAAATGTCATCAACATCAGCAAACGCCAATATCAATTTCAACATCAGCAATGTTAACGCTGGTGGTATGGGAGAGATGCAAGGCAAACAAATGAAACAATACATTGAAGGTGTGGCAACACAAGTAGCCGTTAAACTCCTTCGTCAGAATCAAGGTTATGGAGGACTTATCTAATGTCAACACTATTATTCCAAGATAAACTCAGTTTAAGAACAACTTACACATCAGAACCACGTCACAGAAAAGTAGAGTTCGGTGATGGATACATTCAAAGAAGTCCTTGGGGTCCGTATGCGGGTAGACGAACACTAAATGTTGTCCACGAAAACTTATCACAAACAGATGCCGATACTTTAATTGCTTACTATGAAAACAATTTTGATAATCCAGTTGCTATTGAAATAGCAGTCAACGAACTAACACTCACCTCGGGTAAATATTATTTAGAATCGTATGATGTTGAATTGGTTAACGACAAATTGAGAACAATCTCAGCCGCTATGACAGAGGTATTCGGAGAATGAGCACCCCTATTGAAGAGTCTCAAAAACTACTTACTCAAGCGACTTTACAATTATTAGAGTTCGACTTTACTACAGTAGGAGGCACTGCTCACGTCTATCTATCAACAGAACACGAAGAAGACTCAACAGGCTATATTCCAGTATCACAAGGTGGAAACACTTACACAAGAATAGATTTTGAGATGTCAGGAATGAGTTCAGACTTGACTGGTTCAGTAGCAGAACCAAAGTTAGAAATAGCGGCACACGACTTATGGCAGATTGCGGGATGGGCATCGGCTACTACTGGATTTAGTTTAATGGACTATAGAGGATTACGCGTTAAAAGACAACGAAAGTTCTTTAACACATTAACACCCGTTGCGCCACAAGTATATTATGTAAAGTCAGTTGACGAACTATCAGCGACAAAGATATCATTTACTTTAACACCAAGCCTTGGTTCAGAGAGATTAGATAGACCAAGTGCTAGAAAACTGGAAATATAGATATGTTTAATGAAAGTTGGGAAGGAAAAGACTTAGCAGGGTTTATTAAAACATCCCTGGCACATCAGATTCAGAAATCATCAATAGGTGGTTTCATTAAGACTTACGGAGCAAGTAGTTTATTATCTACTGTATCTAAAAGAACCTCTGAAGAGAATGCATTAAAGATTGCTGACGGCATTGATATGGGCTATCAAGTCCCAAAGAATATTATACCTATCATCTACGGTCATATTGGTATGTCAAATACTCAATTTGACGACGGACAGAAGCCCAGTGACCTTGATTCAGACAAAGTTGTTCAAAGCATTAAGATGCCTATATCAGAAGGTCAAATTGCTGGTGTTAGTGGAGTTTCAGGTAATGGGCAGATTACATTCAGCACACCGGGTGCTGGTTGGACAATAGGCGACCCAAACGATACAGTATTCCATTTACAACACGTTATTCTAAATGACTCGTATATCATAGATCCAACGACAAAAGTTGCTAATTTCAAGGATGTAAAGTTTGAAATGACATTAGGTGATGGTGGCATAACAAGTAAACAGTCATCAACACTCACAAAGACCAACCCACTGCTAGGTGCAGATATTGAAGCATTAGACGATAAAACCAATGACACGCTCTTAAATGACTTAGGAGATGTTCAGGCTAACAAAGGCGTTAACAATGTTCTTTATTGGAACACGACAGCAGGCAAATGGGAAGCAAAGAGTTTCAACACACTACTTAACGAAGCAGGAGCCACATATGATGGCGGTGCTGGTGGTGATGGTGGATCAGGAGGCATAGGGGGAAGTGGCGGGTCTGGAGGAGATGGTGGTGTAGGCCCATCAGATGGTTCAGGTTTGAAATATACCCAATACAACCCACCGCCGACTGTCATAGAATCATCTACTGAAACAACAGTTATAACAAAAACAACAACAGCCCCACCATCAACTGGATTTTCAGTAGTCCCGGGCAAAGGCGCACCATTAAGAGTTGCGTCTGGCGGAACAGATTATTTTCAATCTACTATTGATTTTGCTGACGTTGATGAAACAATAGACACTATTGATGCGACATTCTATTGGCCTGATGGCTTCTATAAAGAAGTAACAACAGTAGAGAAATCAGTTGACGGTTCAACAATCACATTATGTGGAACAACAAGACCAATCGCTGGTAGTGGTGACTTAGATAGTTGTGGTTTAATCCCTAGCGTAGAAGTATCAGATGATGGACAAACCGTAACATCAAAAGAACGCGATGACCCATCAGTTACCGTTCATATGGTATTAACAACACAACTATGTGGCAGAGAGTTTATTCTACACGAGACATCATTCCCTGTTGGAATAGGTTCAAAGAATGGTCCATACGAATTCAAACATTCAATGCCATTAAAGAGTATGAATGCGGGTTCGGGAGAGTTAGAAGGTGGCACACAACAGAAGGGAGCATTATTACCAGGTGGTCTTACTGTTTTCCCATATACAACTGCGAGTTGTAATTCAACAGATTTAATAACATATGAGTTCAAGGATTGGGATTTAAGTGATTACTTAAAAGCATATCCCGACCAAATAGTAAAGGCAGCGACAACAGAGGCAGGCACTATAATTAAAGTATATGCTTGGCTCGAATCAGTAGCAGATATATCAACAAACACATACTTACGAGAAATGTCAGTATGTTCAGAATCAGATTCTTTTGATAAACTATATTCTAATCAGTCAACAAGCGTATCGCCATTTGGTCCATTTGAACCCGACCACGGATTTAATTGGAAGAAACCAACAGAAGCAGATACTGGAGTTAATCCATATGCTCTTCCAAAGAATAGATGTGCATCAGAAGTTACAACGGGCGCATTCTCAACAGCAAAGAATCCTGATCCAATATTAGTATGGGATTATACTACAATGGGTGAACCTGGTGATGTAGGTGCGGCTGGTGCTGGTGGACTCACAGGAGACGGAGGTGAGAGTGGAACACAAGGTTCTGTAACAGTGCCCAATTTAGACCCTATTCCAAATGTTGAAGGAAAAGACGGTTCATATCCGGGTGACGGAGTGGCAACAACAGTGACATTACCAACTATAACAGTTTCTAATGACGACCCATCATCTACTGACACATTAACAATTGCTGTTTCAAGTGGAACACTTCACAATACTATTGTAACTACAGGCGTTACTATCACTGGTGATAATTCATCAAGTTTAGTATTGGCTGGCTCATCGCCAGATATACAAACCTGTTTAGATGGTGGAATAACATTCTCAAGCACAACAGCAACAACTGGTGATATACCACTGACATTGACTATTTCGTCAAGTGTTGGTTCAAGTTTAGATAATAAAGTGATTCGCTCACAGGCAGTAACAGCATTCGTGGCACCATACTTTACAATCACAGTAACAGATTATAGTGCTGGTGATAAGACATTTGATGGATATGTAAGAGGAATCGCAATAATGAATTCTATTACAAACACAACATCAAATGATTCAGCCGCAACCGATATCAGTGACGCTATTAACAGTTATATAGGCAGTCCCGAGTGGACAGCAACAGTATCGGGTGCTGTTGTAACTGTCACTGGACCAGTAGGAATAGGAGCAAGTTTGAATGGCATTATGCCAACACAGACGGGCACAATGGCAACATCAATCACAGCAATATGTTGTGGTGTTAGTCCATCAAGGACATCACAGCCAACAAGAAACGCGGGTAACTTGAAAGCAAGATTCATATCAGCATTAGCATTCACCAACACATTGACAGATACGTCAATCGCATTTGCTCAATTAGCCTATAGACCGCCACAAGGTGACGGACAGACTACGCTATCAGAAGTGGGATTTATGGTTGGTGGCAAATTTCTACCTATTCCAACAGCAACATCATTTTCATCTTGGGCTCCAAGTTACTCAACTACACCAGCGTGGGGTAACAATCCAGCGTGGGTATTTTTCGACTATTTTACAAATTTAGTATATGGTCTTGGTAACGACATAAACAGTAAGTTAGATGCTGAACAGAAAGATTCTTTATATTATGACATTTACTCGTTAGCCGCTTGGTGTTCACAAACACAAGGTGGTGACCAAATCATAGATTGTAACGCGATTATATATGGTGCTGAATCAAAGATAGAAGTCTTACAGAAGATTGCTGCCTTAGGTCACGCTAAATTCGTTTACTTGAACGGTAACCCTAGATTGATATTTGATGGATTTGGTTATGCGTTTAGTGGCTATACTCCTCTTGTTAAGAAGATTGTTAACCAATCTAACGCAGGTAACTTGACATACCAGAGTGGTTCAATTGATAACTTATACAATGTTATTAACGTCAAGTATGCGAACAGAGACAACTTTTACAGATTAGAAGAAGTTCAATATAAGAACGCGGCTAGTATCACAACTTTCGGCGAGAGAGAAACAACAATAGACTTATGGGGTTGTTCAGTTAAACAACAAGCGTTATGGCACGGTGCTTGGGTATACGAAACAGAAGCAAGTAACTCGGAAACAGTGTCGTATATCGCTGGTTGGGACCATTATGATGTCCTACCAGGTGATTTGCTTGAATGATACGCTTAGACCTGACATTTCAGTTAATGGTGGTAGAGTAATAGCAATTGGTTCAGGAACAGTGACATTAGATAGAAGTGCAACTGGCGATATAGCAATAATGGATACAAGTGGCGTTGTTCAATATGGAACAGCATCAGGCACAACAGCAACAGTTAGTGGAACATTCCAAAAACACGCAGTATGGAATACATACACAGAAACGTTAGCAGAGAATTACAGAGTCATCGCTATTGAAGAAAGTGGTGACGGAATTTATGCCGTCACAGCACAGAGGCATGACCCAGATAAATATACTAGAGTATGGTCAAACACAATATAGGAAGAAATTATGGCATTAGGCGGCACAGTTCCCTACACAGGGTTTAATAAAACAAGTTTCGGCTACGGAGCAACAGAAGTATCTGGCACATATAGTTCATTAACAAACGCCAAAGTTACTATTCAACCCCACGGAGGAACTCATTGGGATGACACTGGTCATCTATCAACAACTGGTTCCGGTTCAGCAGTGCCGACATATGACAAACTCAATAAGATTTGGTCAGTTGAAGGTCCGATTGCAGATGTAGATGCTGTATTAGCCGCATTGAATTTCTTCCCACCAGATTATCCATTAATTAGGGGTTGGGAAGCAACAAAGACAAAGACAAATGTCACTACTGGCAGTTATATAAATGAAAATCCAGAAGATACAGTTGCGATTCCAGATACTACTTTCACAGTTACAGTATACGACCCAGATAGTTCATACGCACAAAGTGGAAGTGTCAATGTAATATTTGACGCTGTTCAACCAACATTCGGTAAAATTAGACCTTATTGGTCAATTGCTCCATTACTTGAAGATGTAGGAACAGATGGTTATCAAAATCTTGGTATGGGCACAATACTTCAAGGTAGTGACACAGACCCACTTAAAGTAATATGCGAATTCAGAAACTACGGACTTGAGACTGTTAATCCATCAAATTCTTTCGGTCAGTTTATAGACACGTCACATATCTTCGTTGGTGATAAGAAATCAGCACCAACAGACCTCGTAAATAATAGATTAAACTTCACTGGCTCACTAGCAGAAGTCCAGTCATATCTAGATAATATGAAGTATTCAAGACTTGCTAATAGAACAACATTTGACATGTTCTTCACACTTTCAAATGGCGTGGTTGGATCAACTGTAACAAAGACTTGTTGGAACAGCGATTCAGTTGTAGGTCTAACTGCTATTACACCACAATCATACGTAGAAGATGTGGTAGCGACTTTTGACTTTGGTGCGTTAACAACGACAAATGTCCAACCAGATGTTACTAACTACACAGCAAAAATCACATTAGATTCAGTCGGAGTAGGTGGAGTAGCAAGTTTTGACATAGGAACTGGACACGCGCCAACAACAACTTGGAACGGAACATTATTAACAGTAACATCTACTAACGAAAGTCTTATGTTGGCGGCAATACGAGACTTGGTGTTCACAACAGTTGCAGACTTTAACTTATCTTTTGATATGAGCGTTATTCTGGAATACACTAATCCAACTATTGGTTCAACATATTCTAGTGTCGCACAAGTAATAACAGTTACTGGTTTAGAACAAAAAGAAATTAGTAACCCAGAAACTTATCATATATACACCGAAGATATGTCATATAACTTTAGTAGTGGAACAGTTCCACAGATTGTTCATCCATACAATGAAACGTTTGATGTAATCTTTAATATCGGAACTGCGACTGGTAGTTTGAATAAAACTGGAACAGCAACAACTTTATCTCACACCGGCAGCGGCACATACACAATGTCTGGAACAAGAAACAATGTTAATACTGATTTAGCAACATTGTATTATTCTCCTGCAGTAGACTACAATCTACCACATACAATTAATTTCACAGTTGACAGAACAAGTGGAACTAATATGTCGGGTGACCCATTAGAAACTGGTTGGTTTAAGATGACTGGTATCGCAACTGGTGAAGTCACCGCATCACAATTGATAAACGTTGCTTGGGACGAAGATGTAAGCACAACATTCAACAGTGGATTAATAATAACTGACACGTCAACAGAGGATCCATTACTAGAATCATATGAGTCTTTATACACAGTTAGAGTAGAATTATTCCCTAATGATGGTAGTGGTGGGGCATACACCGATGGTAATATTATTTCTAATACACTTGGAACAATGGTTCCAACTGGCACTGGACACGGTCACGATAGTTATATTATGAATGGCACTAAAGATGAGATAAATGCCGCTCTTTCAAATATGAAATTCATACCAAATCCAAATCACGATGGTGGCGGTCCTTGGGTATGGTATAAGATAGAGAGAGATTATAAAAATCTTACTTTTAATGCTGAGACCTATGGTTACAATCCAGATTTCGTTACGAAATTCTTAGATGCGTCTAATACAGAAGACTATTCAGTAACACCACTAACGGGCGTTGATTGGGAAGAAAATGTAACTAGTTATTTTGATAGTGGTCTAGTAATAACAGATACTGTCACAGAAAACAGTGATTATGTAGACCCAACAATTACTTCAGGTGCATTTGTAGTTGGCAACGTATATACGATATTATCAGTAAATACCACAATGTCCACAACATCTTCAATTCTTGATACAGACTTCACATTAATTGGTTCTGCTGACAATGTAGTGGGCACAACATTCACGGCAACAGGCGTTGGTGGTGGAACAGGCACGGCAACTCATATTACTGGAACAGACCATTTCTTCAATACAGAATATAAAACAATATTATGGATGACAACACCAACAACTCTTGCGGCATACACAAATGGTGCGTTACATACATCTGCGACAATGACGACTGTTCCAACTGGAACAGGTAGAAATACAACAGGCGATGAGTTTGTTATTATTGGTTCAAGAGCAGAGATAAACTCGGCTCTTGCAAATATGAAGTTTATACCCAACATAGATTACTATGGTGTTGGACCAATTATAAATTATCATACAACTAGAGAATATGACAGCACTATTATACAGAACTTTGGTAGTGACACAGAATCAACATTTAATACTAATACTGCAACAACAAACATAGAATCAACATCGCAACCATCTATCGATTGGAACGAAGATGTAGTAACAGATTTTGATAATGGTCTAATAATCACAGATAAAGCAACTGAAAATCCAGACCACAGTTACTATAAAGACACTACATTTACAGTCGAAGCAAGAGCGAAATTCTGGAAGACTAAAACTGCAGGCTCATTCGCCATAGGCGTCTACACAGTAATATTGACGCTTGGTGATACAGACTGGAATGTAGCCGCCGGAACAACAGGCATAACTTATTCAGTAGGCTCTAATTTTAATTCAGTAGTTGTAGGCAGCGGCACAGGCACAGCACATCAGCCAACTGCAATGACTAACGCAATTTGGACTACTACAATTCCTACGGATGAATTAAGTTCTTACGCATTAATAACAGGTGTCGGAACATCGGCAGACCCGTTAACTGTTACGGGAACAAAATCAGACGTGAATATAGTAATATCAAATTTAAGAATGGTTGGTGATACAGATTGGATAACGCCACAACCAAGCACAGTTCCCCAATTCTGGTTTGAATGGAAAGTAACAAGAGATATAGATAACATAGTTTATTTGAATTACGGCTCTAGTTCAATTACATTTAACGCAGGCACAACAACTGTTCCATATATTGAAACAGTATCACCAGTTATGACATATATTGAAGATACTCCAAAAAATATCTTTAGTGGCACGGATGCTGGTATAACAGAAACATCAAGCGATTATAACCCATTAGTTTCTTATGGGGTTGAAATAGAAATTAGTCCGTCATCAGCGGGAATTTGGGCATCTACTGAAACTTCAACTTATATATCGCCTGTATCAACAGTAGGAAGTATTAACGCTGAAATACAAACATTAGAGTTTATGCCCGCTCTTGATGCCTCATCACCTTTTTCTCTACTTTATAAACAAACCCGATATGTCAGTGGGACTAAAACAGCAGGATCGTTTGTAGTTGGAAAAGCATATACTATTGAAACTGTAGGGACTACAGTCTTCACAGACATAGGTTCGGCAAATAATACTATCGGCACTATATTTACAGCAACTGGAGTCGGCGCTGGAACAGGAACAGCAAATAACGAAACAACATTCCAAGCAGACGGAACAGTTAACATAGCAACTGTTACAGGAACTGCTGTTTCTCCGTATAATATATCTGTATCTGGATTAACGTCTTATGACGAAGACTCTGTTACATCTATCTTTAGTGGCACGGATGCTGGTATAACAGAAACAGCATTAAGTGTTACTTCTGGAGTAACATACACTGTTGCAGTAGAAATTAGTCCGTCATCAGCGGGAACTTGGTATGGAACATCATTGTCTACAATAACAATTGGACCAGATACAAAAGAAAAGGTAAACACAGACATACAATCACTTCAATTTTTACCAACATTAGACAGTCTAGCAACGGTTACAATTAAATATTCACAAACACGCCACATCGATGGTGTTGACGTAATCCAAGCCACTGCTGAAACAGTAGGAACATTATCTGGAGTCAATGTTCCAGATTTCTCATATGGAACAGCAAACAGCAATATTCAATATTTTGTTCCAGATAGTAGTCTTCAAGGACTAAATTTAGAATTATTCAATCAATCATTTAACAAACTTATGCCAGGTGGTGTCAAACATTATCAGTATGAGCATACTGACCAGATCGGAGCATACATCCCCGCTACTAATGATTATCCATCCACCCTCCACGCAGTAGCGATGGATACTTGGAACTACCAAAAAGAACACATTGACATATTAAGAACTGTTACTCCAACGTATTCAGATTATCTACAAGCGGCACCACCAAATTGGGGTAGAGACAATGGACCATTATATGATGTAAATGTAGACTACGAAACATTAAAAAATGATAGATGGTTTGACAGTAGTTCCACTTATAACTTTAATCCTAATCCTAATCCTAATGTTACGTTAACACCAAAACAGTTAACATTGAATCAAGGATTATTATATAGTAGACCAATTACAATAACAGATCCAACAGTGAATGCACAATTCAAAGTAACGTTTGCAGGTGGAACATTACTCACAACGGTGGGCGCAAGTCTTAGTGTTATGGACACTGGATGGGGATCAAAAGAAGACATTCACGCAATGTTAGACAGCGGTCTTTATGTTACTGGTATTAATGATACAAATGATAATCAACAAATTCATCGTTCAACACATACAGCAAACTTCACACTTCATAAGAGAACATCTACTGGAGTAGAAAATCAGATTGCACAGGGACAACTTAATTATTATTTCTTAACTGGTATGACATTGCACAAATTCAATGATACAACAAAAACAGTTACAAGAATAGATAATACACCAGATGGAGAAACTGTAACAATGAATGTTGACCGTCAGACAGTGGGCAATCTCGCTAGTGGATGGAATCGAAAAGGTGATTTAGGTGTTTGGGATGACCCAAATTGGCCAAACGGAGACCAATTACATATTAAACAATCAGATAATAGTCAATGGCAAAATTTGAATATTAAAGGTGAGCCACCAACAACTGGCGATAAAATCTTTATATCATTCTGGAATAATTATTTGAATTTGTGGACAGACGCTACTAGGCTCCATAACGATTTGAAGACAGATACTTTATCGACACGACACTTTCACGCAGATGCGAATAATTATGGCAACGCTTATTACTGGATATCTGATGCTAACTCTATACCAGGATCATCACCAGGCATTGAGCCTAGACTTGCGGGTTCCGAAACAGGTAGAGAGTTTGTGATACATGCTCTAAATAATGACGAAACTAAGGAAATATCAACTCATCTACCAAAGCCAAGGTCTTCAGCAGATGTTCACTCTTGGACACCTCCTAGAAAATACAATGCTGTTGCTCAACATTCTAAATTTTTACCTTGGGCTAGAAAACCTTATACTCCATATTATAATCAGCAAATCAACAACTATCAAGGCATTGCCGTATTTGCGTGGACAGAATGGGGTGCCAAATTAGTTTCTGGTCAGATTGCGTCTGCTTCAGAGTATCACTGGTATGAACAAACAATAGGTTCCGGCGAGGGATGGAAAAAGATATATGATTCTGACCTACCTCCAGTTGAATATGTCCCAACTTCTGGCACTCTCGGCACTCATAATCGTCCGCCTCTTGAAGCATATGGTGGAATAATGTCTAATACTTCTGAAAGTGTTGCGGGCGCTCCCACAGAAGTTGGAAGTTATTGGGTTAAATTACCTGACCATATCCCAGCCCACAGCCACTTGGGATCAGAACTCAAAGGGGTTTTTACACAGAGTCCGAACGGACATGCCATTTTTTTAGAGACGTGGGGTAACGGAGACCTTAATTTTGAGACTCATTATCCAAATGATTCACTAACCGAAAGTCCTGGTGGTGGCAGGCACGAATATGGAACATCTCCAGACGGAAGACACCTGATGATGAACCGCGCCAATCAAATTGGAAGAAGAATAAGAATCAAAGTAGGAGTGGTGAATGAACAATCAGACTATAATTTGCAATTAAAATCTAATAACGCAGTATGAGTATACCTACTAAGATGTCAGTTGGTGAGAAGAAATCAATGAAGGCGATGATGACACCCGAAGAAGCATACGATAAAGGCTTCTATCAGATTGCTAATATACTAGCACAAGATAGAAGAATTAGAGAAAGTTTAGGTATGTCATCGCTTCACGATGCGATAAGAACTCCTAAAGGTAGAGGTAGACCTAAAAATGAAAAGACTATATAAGATACTTGACGCTGCCAGAATGATGAGAATACAAGACACTAAAGTTACTAGACGAACTCATATGCCTAGAAAGACTAAAGGTGTTATTCTTATTGACAGTGGCGATTTATCTAAAATAAACGTAGAATGCGATATCAATTTAAGAGGTGGCTGTTGGGAACTATACGTATATAATGAAACTGATGAAGATATGAAAAAGATAGCACAAGATATGGACGCAGTAGCGTATATTTAGGAAGCATAAATACTATTAAGATGAGTTGAATTGCATCTTGTTGTAAAATAGAACCACGTTCTATTGCTTCAAATAATAAAATGTTACTGCCCGACAGTATTGATTTTATTATCTCCTTAAGATTGGTTACTAACCAGTCATTAAAAACCCTACTTTTGTGGCCATTAGTAGGGTTTTTTCTTTCTGATAAATAACTGTATAATCACTTGACTTATACATTAAAGTATGTTACTATGATTAATACACATTCACTAATGGCCAATCTAATGAAATATAAAACTAATACAAACCCTACAAAAGCAAAGAAAGATAGCAGACCGTTAATCAATGGTAAGCGTAGACGTCCTTCTAAAAAGCAAATACACGCAAATCAAAAAACTAATACATAACTAATACAGAACCCTTTACAAATAAGATTAAGGTTGACGCGCCGATTACTAATAGCGTTACTGAATCCCTAGTGATGTCGTAGGGTAGGTTGAACTGCTTATTGTTCTAATTCAAGAGACTATCCTTAACAGGACGCCTAAAAAGAAACTTTCACCCCATAGTATTGCTTTTCTCTTGTCTTAACGGTTGTAACATAGAAATATGCGAAAATGACTAATATAACTAATATTATTCTAAGTGAGTTGGAAACACAGTCGAAAGACCACCCAACAAATGTATCACATCATACTGCTTAATCGGTAGTGATATATTGCGTTAACAAGACACGCATGTAAAAGAAGACCGCAAAACCTGTCTTTCTCGAAAGAGTTATGTTGATTAAGTAATGAGCGAATTCTTCAAGTATTCTTCTGTCACGTTATTATAGTAGCGTGACTATGGGCTTCATCTTCAAGCATATTAAAACAATTAAATGATTTAATTATACGCTTGTAGTGGAAACAAAAAGAATGAAAGTCTTTAATTGCGTAGCGATTAAAA
>Ga0307985_10001019_pt1 | contig 15952 bp, 15 predicted proteins | sample EllFjometageno80_FD_203155 | JGI IMG/M metagenome (GOLD analysis project Ga0307985, IMG submission 203155) | Marine microbial communities from Ellis Fjord, Antarctic Ocean - #80 | ecosystem: Environmental > Aquatic > Marine > Unclassified | place: Southern Ocean | collected 2014-10-09 | reverse complement strand
TGTTTGCCATCCCTCCAATACATTCCACCCCCCCCCCCCCCCCTTGTTCACACCGCCGCCCCCTTTATTCACACATGTATGTGTTAGGAACTTACGACAGTCATTGACGCCTACATATCGCTCGAGAGCGAAACCTACCGGTCCTTGACGCAGCAGCTCGGCGTCCTCGCAACCAAAGCTGCCGCAATCTCTACCTCCCTCGGAGCTCCCCCCCCTCCTCCCCCCGATTCATCCAAGCCGTTGAACACGCGCCTCCAGAACGCAAGGAGCGCTATCAAGGCGCTCGAGGCGATGAAGCAGCAGCGCCTGGCGACCATCGACCCGTTGATAGCCGAGTACAACAATCTAGAAGTCACGAAGTCTTCGCTGTCTGACCGGCCACCGGCCAAACTCGAACCGACGGACTTTCTAGACGGCGGCGCTGAAGAGACCGTGACTTCCATGATCAAATCCACCGTCGTCGCCATCGGCCAGCTGCGCGCCGACGAAGCGGCGCTCAAGGTGTCCAACGACAAGCTCCTGAGCGACCTGAAGGTGGACATGACGTTGCCAGACTCGCCCGTGAAGTCGGACGGGTCCGCGCGAGCGACTAATCGCTCTCTGAAGAAGCTGAAGAAGGAGCGCGTGGACGAGCTCACGAAGCTGGGAGAGACCATGGTCGCGCTGTGGAACGATCTGGACGTGAGCGTGGAAGAAAGGAAAGATTTCAAGGACAAGATTACGAAAACTGGGTTGACGCCAGAGACTCGCAAGATTGGCGAGGTCGAGGTTGCGAAACTCCGCAAGAAGAAGGCGAGCGCGAGAAGCGAGGAGCTTGGCGGCGTGAGGGAGGAGATCAAGAAGCACTGGGCCATGTGTGGTTATTCTCAGGAACAGCAACAGAAAAGCTTCCCGGACTTCAACTTGAGCGACGACGAAGACACGCTGCCCGCCAAGCTGCAGGCGTATTGGGCGAAGCTCGCCGACGAGTACGAGAAGAAGAAGCCGGTGCTAGTGCTGATGCAGAAGTACAACGACCTGACAAAGTTCAGACTGGAGCTGTTCGAGCTGGAGAACAGCCAGACCAGCAGTTTGGGGGAGAGAAGGAACAGCATCGGGACGACCGAGAGACTGGGCAAGCTGAATTCCACCGTGAAGGAGCTGCCGAGCGTCTTGACCAGCCTCGTAACCTTGGTCAAGACGATCGAGGGCACGCCTGTGAGTCTTCCCGACGGGCGGCAAGTTCGGCGGCCGTTCATGTTCGACGGCGAGCGATTCTTGGTCAAGGTTGATAAAGCCGAGAAGGCGTTCCGGGCGCTGAAGGAAGAGGCGAAGCAACAGAGGGAGCAGAGAAAGCTGGAGAAGAGAGTCGGGGCGACGGCGAAGGGCACCCCGTCATTGAAGGCCGCTGGGATGATGGTGGCGGCGGGGGCCAGGGCGAAGACCAAGTTGGCGGGAGGGAAGGTCAGTCCAGGAGCGAAGAAAGTGCTGGTGAGAAGTCCGAGCGGGGCGGTCGTGTCGCCTAAACCCGCCACCCTCGAAAATCAGAAGACCAGAAGACGGAGCAGCCCAGTCAGACCGCCGGGTGGGCCGGGCTTGACTCCGCCTTCGCGAAAATAAGCTGAAACAATAATCAAACTTGACGTCAACTAATAGGATGTACTCTAGTTGCGCCCAATGCCTCCCCGGCGCTGCTCCCCCGCCTCTGTCCCCCCCTCCTTATCTCTTCCAGCTTCGCTTGGTCCTCGTCTGCCGGTATGAAATCAGGAGGCACTTTGGATACCCACGCCTCCGTAAACCACTCTGGCCTCTCTTCCTTCCAGCGGTGCCAATTCTGTAGCACCCATTCCTTCACTTTCACTCTGATCGTCCACCACATCTTCTTGTTCTTCATCAACACGCTCGCCTTGATAGCTTCGTCGTCGACTTCAAACCGGTCCATAATCTGCTTCTTAGCGGTCTGCGTACTAACGAATGTGCGCCTGTACCTCTTCTTCATCAGCAGCAAGAACAGACCAAACGTCAGTAACCAGACTCCACTCGCTGCCCCCACCAGCGTCCACTCTGTCTCCCCCCCTTCACCAACCCACACGGACACGAAGCAAGCTAGCAGCGCCAATAACATATTCGCGGTCCAGTAAAGTCCGCCAAGTTCTTGTGGTCCTCTGAAGTGCATCACGCCCGTGAAATCCGTTATCATCTTCACGATCACTCTCAGCAACAAGCTTAACAGCAGACCCAACACGCCGTCAACTGGGAACCAGTAATGAAAGTCCCCCCTCGCCACCTTCTGCAGCAAATACAGCGCCATGTCGCCAGCCAAGTACATCGCCAAGTACCTCTTCTCCACAAGCGTCAGCATCGCCGCACTCAAGCTCCGCACCAGCAGCAGCAGCGCGCTGTTCAGCACCATGCAACCGAATATCACCGTCCTCCTTCCGTCGTCGGGAATGTAGCCGTAGAAGTCTGGCGTCTCCTTCCGCTTTATCGGATCAACGTCGTAATCAAACGAAATGCTCGCGCTACTGAATCCCGTGGTCATCGCCGAGACAATCACGCTGCCCACGGTAGCACGCGTCACGTTCCTGACCTTGAGCAAAACGTAGAGCTGAAGCACGCACCCCGGTATACTCTCAGCAATCATATCCGTACATTTCGTCACCACAAGCTCGGTCCTCACGTCAATTGCGTGATGCTCCTCCATCTCTAGTCCCGAGCAGACCCTGAACGAATCAACCGCCGTTTAAGCCCCGTCAACACGACCAACATCTCAGTCGCCATCATCCAAGGCTTCTTCTTGTTCTGCACAAACACGGTCAGCAGCTGCAGCGCCAAGCTCGCCAACACCATCGTCAGCAAAATCCCCGCGTACCCCTTCGTCTCCCCCCTCCCCATGTACCCCACAATCACAAACGCATCCGTGCCCATGTCCAATATGCTCAGCCCCGCGCCCATAATCACGCGCATCTTGAGCCCCCACGACACTTCCCCCAACAGCCGCTCCGCCACGACGTTCAGCATCGGTCTGAACCACGCTTCCGTCCTGTCCACCTCACCCAAACACTTGTACTTCAGCACCCACTCATCTACTCCCGCCTCGGCCGTCAAGTTGGTCGCCATAGCCATCGCCAACCCCCTGCCCATCGCCCTTCCCTCCTTCTTGCTCACATCGCACAACGGCGCGTCCACTGCCCCCGCCAGTCGCAGTTTGTTCTCGACCACCCGCGTGATTAACGACGGGAAGAACTCGTACTTCTCAGCGATCTCACCGAGCCCCTTTTGCTTCTTGATCAGCTCCCGCATCCGCGCCCCCACTTTACTCTCCCTGTTCTCGCGGCGCCTCTCCTCCCTTGTCGCGACGCACATGACCTCGCCCACCGCTCGTCCGTCGTCCGCATCCCAATCCTCCAGCCCCCTCTGTTCCTGGAAATACTGCTGAATGTCTGTTGTGTGCCCCAAAGACCTGCGCAGGAAGCGAGCAAAGATGACTTTCTTCATCACACCCTGAACTACGCCGCCGACGTTAGGATGAATCACGTAGTCGATAGTCGTCTCCCTGTCGTTCTTTCTCGCGATCTTCATAGCGTAAAACAACTGCATCCTCAAAGCACTTGCCGTTGGCGGTCGCCTGGCGCTCTCGGCCGGCGATGCGACGACCAAGAAGCAGTTCTCTCCCGTTTCCTTCCAAACGAGCCTCATCAAACCGTCTCTATCCGCAAGTGGCTTTGGCACCTTCTTAAAGAAATAAAGGAGCTGGTTGTGCAGGTTTGGCGTCTCGTCTATGTTCCCAAAGCCGCCATCTGAATTATCAACAAACTGTCCGACGACGTCCCACACAAACGCGAACACCTGTTTGGGTGTTAGCGAGCGCGACAGTAGGAAAATGTATGTGTTTGCGGTGCGGCCTCGTACCTCCTCCGGGCTGGCCCGCACAGTCGTTGTTGCCCGCCCGGGTCGCCCTTCTTGTGTGCAAGCTCAGCTTTCGTCAAGGGCGAGGCCATCTCGAGTTGTTTCGTCTTCATCTGTTTGAAGTCCGCAAAGTGCTTCTCTCCCTCGGCCAATATCCGGTTCTCCTCCTCCGAGTACTCGACGCCGGCGTTTCCCATGAGCCTCCTAACGTTCATTGCCAGGGATGTGCTGTTTTTCTCCCGGCTCTTGTCGAACCGCTTCCTCATTGCGCTCAAATACATGAGATTGTTTGCCGCCTGCCCATTTACCAGCGATGTTGGGATGAGCCCTCCCAAGTTAACCTGCTGCGTGTACGTCACTCGCGTTTGCGGAACATCTCCGACTGCTTGCAGCTTCTCGTACTCGTAGTGCGCCGTCGACTTCCCCTGAACATACGCCGGCTTAGGCGCGAAATCCGCGAGCTCGGCGTCATCGTATATCACAGTGAGGTTATCTCCTCGTCGCCTCCACACAACGTAAGTAAGGAACTCTCTCGGAGTAAACCCAGGAATGCCAAAGTCGTACACGACATGGAACACGCTGCGGTGTTCGCTCATTCTAGTGAGCGACCTCTCTAAGCTCCAAGCGGCGCTGACTTGCTCTCGGCTCATCTTGGCCATCTCCCACGCCGCGCACTGCGCGACGGAAGCGTCGACTACCGCAGTAGCTCGCCCCACATTGTTGCTGCTCCCTTCAATCAACCTCTTGCCCGTCCTGACGAGACGGTGTGGCGACTCAAGCTCTTCAAAGCTTTCCAACTCGAGCATGCCCAGCTTGACGCTAACCTTGTTCAGGATGACTTCTTCCTCGGCGGTGTGGATCTGCGGCGAGTGGCGGATGCAGCTGGCCAGTTCGTCCTGCGCCAGCTTGTCGATCTCGTCGTCGCGCTGGAACCGATCTCGGAGGTCCCCAACTCCGCTGAGCGCCAGAGGCATTTTGGACCGAATCACCCACGTCGGTACAACCCCGCCGGCGTCGAGATACTGAACGAACGTGGCATCGCACTGCGACTCGCCCGTGCTCGCAAACCGCAGAAACACTCTAGCCACTCCACGCACGGTCTTTATGCTCATTCCGTAGTCTATCGCTTCGTCGATAGGCACGGCAACGAGCAAGCAGTCGCCGTTAGTATCAGTTGCACACAAGTTGCGGCCCACAAAATCCCTGGTATGAAGAGGGAACGGCATCGTCTTGAGTGTTGCGAAGACCAGGTCGTGACACCCGCTCTCCCTCACTACCAGGCGAGCTGGATTGCCCTCCTCGTTGCTGGTTCTCGTATTATCTCGGCTCATGTACGCGGATCTTGGCGGACAGGTTGAGGAGCCACACCGGGATGTTACCTGCGAGCGAAGCGAGCGGGAGAGCGAGTGACATGCGACGAGCGAGGGCAACGAGCGGGAGAGTGAGCAGAATGCGACGAGCGAGGGCAACGAGCGAAGCGAGCGGGAGGGTGTGTAAAATGCGACGAGCGAGGGGGTATTAATGGCTACGAGCTTCGCCCGTGCGCTCGCCTCGCTCGTGTGCTCGCCTCGCTCGTGTGCTCGCCTCGCTGGTGTGCTCGCCTCGCTCGTGCGTACCTCCCACTTCGACCTGCTGGATCAGTGTAGCTCTGAAAACGTTGGGCGCGATGGGTGTCAGTCGCCAATACCCTTTCGTGGAGGCCCTGACGGTGCTGGCTTTGGAAGCGCGCGGGTGGGCTTGGATGATGGCGTTGGTGGCGGCTTGGTCTGCGGAGTTGATCACGTCGCCGAAGGCGAGTGTGATTTCACCGTGTAATTCCGAGCCCGTCTTTTCCTCGCGCCACACCATCAACGCGAACACCCTGTCGTCAAAGTTCCCAGGGAAGTGTCTCAAGATTATCATAATCTTAGAGAACGGGGTAAGGGTAATCTCTTCGCGAAGCATCCCCTTCGTGCTAGCGTCCAGTTCGTGCTCCAGTAGTCGCTCGTAGCTTTTGAAGCTCCACAAGTAGCTAAAAATGGAAGCAGCGGACGCATCGATCACAAAGCGAGAGTTAGAAGGAGCGGGGGGGTGGAGGCGGGGACACACACATGTGTGAACAAAGGGGACAATCGTGTTTGTGTGTGTTGGCATGAGAGCGGCGTTGTGAGCCTGGAGAGCGGCATGGGTGTGGGGGATCAAGGTGATGTGAGTCGCGATGTGCATCCCGCGATGTGCATCCCGCGATGTGCATCCCGCGATGTGCATCCCGCGATGTGCATCCCGCGATGTGCATCCCGCGATGTGCATCCCGCGATGTGCAGCTCTATCTGTGTTACTCACCAGTGGTCGCCTTCCCCCACGCGGCCTCCCCCCCATGCACCCCTAGGCGCTGGAAGTACTCAACGGGGTCGGCCGCCGTGCCTTTGATCCTCTGCCAATCTTCGTCGACGACGTGCCGCTCCAGCTTGTGGCAGTCGGTCGCGCGACGGAGCGCGGGGCAGGTGGACTTGAAGTGCAGGAGGTCTGCGGCATTGGCGGCGTCAATCTCGGCGTAGCGGGCGTTGCGGCGGTGGAGATTGGATACTAGGGAGGCGAGGTCGGCGAGGAGGGCGGTGGCGTGGGCGTGTGGGAGGAGGTGGGAAAATATCGTTTGTGAGTCAGCTCGCTCTGAAAGGAGAGGTGGAAGAGGCGCTGGGAGAGGTGGAAGAGGCGCTCAACCCGCGAGTTGTGGACAGAGATGTGGCGGCGGTAGCACCAGCAGCGGCGGCGGCGGCGGCGGCGGCGGCGGCGGCAGCAGCAAGGGCCCGGCGCCCAGTGTACTGCTCGAAGTGGCCAGTCTTGAGCTCGAAGCCAGCTCCCGAAATGTCATCCTGGACAGAAATGAGGGCCTTCATGGTGATTCGAGTGCAGCCGTGGGGCTCGGGCTCTAAGGTGATCTGAAAGGCCGGCGTCGTGGTCGAGTCTGGCTCGAACTCGAAAATATCAGGTTGGGGGGGGTTGTTTGAGTTTGCCAACAATTTGTAAGGTCTGATACTGTGCTCTTCCTGAAGCAGAGGTTCCAATCTTAAGCTCTCGAACGAGAGCCAACCGGATGAACACGCCGAGATCTTGCATGTGGACGCTGCCGCCATGGTTGGCGTCTAGGAGTGCCGGCAGATCAGCCTTTAGTATGGAAGCAACGTGAGTGGGGCTGAGATGGATGGAAGAGGTGATAAGGTGAAGACGTTTCGTGGGGGGCTGGAAGGGTTGGGCAGCTCGCTGCGTTTGCGAGGTTAACCGCACGCAGACTGAGGGGGAATTTGTCGATGTTGGCAAGCCCGGTAGCAGAGAAAACGCAGAGGGGTTCATCGCTACGGCAACGCAACAAAATGAGCTGGGGAGAAAAATGGAGCGTTATCTGAGTTCCAGCGCCAGCCTATTGCCTGCCCGGTGCAACGGCCAGGCTCGCAGTTTTCTCGGGTTACTGTTCGTTTGGCCCATTGGCCCATTTTCACTTAATCTAATGGAACTCTACTTTAAGGGGCTCCTAGATTGGGGGTAGATTACGTAGCGTTACGTTCCCCCCCCCTTCCCTCTCTCGCATCCCACAACCTTGAAACATCCTGCAGCATCTGCTCGCTCTTCGGCGGCGGCTTCTCCCAGAACGCGTCTTGGCCGCTCACTCGGCCCCTCTCCTTGTCCTCCCACGTCGAGTTCCCGGAGTGCCCCACGATAATGACCCCCCTTTCCCGACCTTCCCGCGACCTGATCAGCTTCGTCACTTCCGTCCCCAGCAACCGCCCCCCGGTTTCCCTCATGTTCTCGTCCATCACGATCAAGTCAAACTCGCCCCCTGCGTCGATCTTCTCGAGCGCCTGCTCGCCGTTGATCGCAATGTCCACGCTCCATCTCAGCGCCTCGAACACTCCCCCCTCAAACTTCCTTCGCAGCAGCTTCTGGTTCATCTTGCCGTCGTCGACAATCAGCACGCGCAGGTGCATCGGCGGAGCCACAATCGGTGCCAAGCCTGCCTCGCCTTCCTCCACCCCCTCCTCCACCTTGTGCTGCTCTGCTGCCTTCTTCAAACTCAGCGTGAAGCTGAACTCGCTTCCCTTGCCGTCCTTCACCGGACTCTTCACCTCCAACCTTCCGCCCATCAGCCCCGTGAGCTTGCTCGCGATGTTCAGCCCGATGCCGAAGCCCTTGCTCTGCGACACCAAGCCCCCCGTCTGCGATCTCATTTCAAAGATGCTCTCGTGCTCGTCAATCGGGATGCCAACGCCGGTGTCCGTGACTGCGAACTTGACCTTCGCCCAATCGCTCGCTTCCTCCTCGACTGTCACGCTGAAAGTGATCGCCCCCTTCGTTGTGAACTTGGCGGCGTTGCTCACCAAGTTGAGAAGGACCAGATTAAGCTGCATCGGCGCGCCGATCAGCAGCATGTCAGTGCTCTCAAAGCCATCCACCCTCGTAACTCCAGGCTGCTCCGAATGCCTCGTCATGGTCGTCACCGAGGAGCACAGCTTCGCGGGGCTAAAAATCTCAGTCGGGAGCGCCAGGCTGCCGTCGAGGATCTTGTCCAGGGAAAGCACGTTTTGAAGGAACAGCTAGAGGAACGAGGAACGAGGTGTGAGCAAAGGAGGCGCACGCACAGGGTGTGACAAATGAAAGAGCGGGCGAATGAGAGCGGGCGAAAGAGAGCGGGCGAAAGAGAGCGGGCGAAAGAGAGCGGAGCGGGGCCGAAGCGCCAGTGCGCACAATGTAGAGAGCCGCAGTGAACATGCGTGAACAAAGGGGAGGGCGGCCACACACGTGTGTGAACAAGGGTGTATGGCGCAACGCGACGGCGCAACGCGACGGCGCAACGCGATGAGCCGGTCGTCCTGAGCCGGCCAATCTCCCTCTTTCTTCCTCGCGCTGCCCTCACCTGCATGTGGTCCGTGCACTGCTCGATGCACCGCAGCTCAAACGCCACGTCGCTCGTGAGCTCGCCCTTGAGCGCCTCGAACAGATATTCCAACATCTGTACAATGCCGCCGAGGGGATTTCTCAACTCGTGCAGCGCGTTGGCAACAAAGTCCTTCTCCTTCTTCACGAGCTTCTCCTGGTGGACTCTCTCCGCGCTCGTCAGCAAGGCTGTCAGCTCCGCGGTCTCCTCCAGCCTCCTCACGTTCTCGGCAAGCAGCGTGTTCTGCGCCTCCAGGAACACGAACGCCGAGTCCGCGTGAGCGTGAAAGATGGAGATGCAGCACATGGCGGTGCCAGCGCGGCTCACGTACTGCATACACACAGTGTTAATAGAGGGAAAGGCGGCGTGAACTTTGCACAGGACAACGAGGGGGTCGCGTGGCTGCTCTCGCATCGCTGCTCTCGCGTCGCTGCTCTCGTCGCTTACCAAGACCAAAGTAAGAATACCGAAGTAAATCTCAGACCTCATCTGGATCTGCCCCGCGAAACACGCGATAGCGGACACGTGCATTGTCATGCACATGCCGCTTGAGACCAAGTAGCTGGACATCACGAGCGTACGATTGTCGGTCAAACTCCGCAGTACGTTAACTCCAGAGTGCATAAAGAAGATTATGGTGGCAAAGTAAACGGGCGTGACAAGGCCGGCGTTGACCCAGGAGAATGTGAGTGGATTGCCTGTGTTAGTCCGTGCGAAATACACGCTCAAGAAGCTGGAGGTCGCCTGCCACAAAGCCGCGACCGCAACGACGGCGAGGGACGCGAGAGGGTCTGAGCGCACAGGATCGACGAAAACGTGTCCCGCTCCCAACTCCAAGTGAGCGGCATACGCGCGCCAGAACCTCGCGACCATGAGCTTGCTCGCCAAGCCAAGGAGAATGAAGGCATCCCCGAAAGCGAGCACCACTGTTGGGTCATGCTGGGTAGCATCGAGGTACACGGGGCCGGTGATCGTGAACCACATCAGAACCACGATCGCTGGCAGCTCGCACATAACAACGAGCCCTTTGGTCGTCAAGGAGGGTGCAAGTCCCACCGCGTGGGCCTTGGAAAAACCCAGGTATGTGAGCCCGCCCACGAACGCCTTGTGTAGCCAGTGCAGCCACGTGGAGTACATTCGTTGGTAGCGGTTCTCGTCGAAGAAGAACTCGACGTGGATTGGATGCGTTGTAGCATTGGGATAGTCGCTGCCACAAACACAGTGCGAGCAAAGGAGAAGGTGGTGTGAGTGAGCCACAAACACGGTGAGAACAAAGGGGGCACAAACACGGTGTGAACAAAGAGTAGGTGGTGAGAGTGAACAAAGGGGACGGCGCTCATGCTTGCATGCGTGTCACGCTTGCCATTTCAGTGCACATTTGAGAACAAGGGGGGGCACAAACACGGCACAAACACGGCGCGAACAGAGGGGAAGGTGGCGTGGCCTATGCAGGAATAATTACAGGACAAGGGGGGTCACGCCGCTCTCGTCGCCGCTCTCGTCGCGGCTCTCGTCGCCGCTCTCGTCGCCGCTCTCTGTTGTCACTGACCTGAGTTTCTTAACGAGTGTGTCGCCGGTTCGTGCGCCAATCGCAACGAACGGTGCCTCCATCTGTCTCAATTGTCGGTGGCTCGTGTGTAACTTTGGCGACTCTAGGCCGCTCAGGATTCCTGGGGTGTTGAACTCAGTGGCGATGACGACGGCGCTGGCGCCGGCGGCCACTAGCGCGAGGAAGGAGGAGGCGTGGCCGTCGTAGAACGGGTATAATGAGCATTTATCCCTTAGGGAAGTCATTGTCAAGAGGACAGTAGCGTTTTTGAAGGACCTTGTGGTGATGATCCCATTGATGAGTTGGTTGCACATGGATTCGTCGAGGTGGAGAAGCTCCAAGGGTGCGTGGACGGCTAGTGAGTCGAAGGGTGGATCGGTGGTAAAGATCCAGGGTCCGATAGATTCGAAGGCCTTGACACAGTGGGCCTCTGATGGAAGGAGACTTGGTGACAACTGAGAAGGGGAGGACAGAGTGGCGCTTTCAACGTTGAACTTTGCATCGCCCGGCGCTGGTAAGGCGCCGAACTTTGTGGCGTTAAAAGTGGCACAGGATGGATAGCGAGAGACTATAACACACACACAAACACACTTTGTGAATAAGGACAGTCTCAGCCCTGGTCTTTGTGGCAGCTTCCGGGTTGGCGCCGGGGACATGTTAGGAGAGAGAGAGGGGGGGGGGGGGGAGGGAGGAGGAGGGGGGGCAGGGGGGGGAGATATGGCGGGGGGGTAGCCCACAAGACGCAGATTCGTTAAAGCGCTGTTAGCGCCAAACACCGACACACGGGTAGAAATTTTCAGAGGGAAGAGAGGAAATGTCGGGGGAGTGAACGCGCTGGTCTTTGCGACGAGTGACATATACTAAGTGACTTTTGCTAGAGTGACTTAACACGGCTCTCCTTTATTCACACTTACATCTCCTGCAGGATCTTCCCGACCTTCACCATCGCGCTCCCCACGCCCTCAAACACCACCCTCTTCACCAAGCCCGCGATCTCCCTCCCGTCCCCGCTCGCGCAAACCTGCGAAGCGCCGGTAACGCCGCCGACCGCGTTATAACCCGCGTTGAGCGCCAGGAGGACCAGGCCCACCTTCAGTCCCTTACTGACCAGGAAGGAGACGGGCTTGACGGGAATGGGCGGGAGCTTCTCCACCAAAAAACGGAACGCCGACCCGCTCATTCCGAAATACTTGTCATACGGCGCGTACCTGTACCAAAGGGTAGCACATATGCGTGTTAGGGTGCATGTGCCATTGACGTGTGTCATGCGGCGCGCGTGTGTCATGCGGTGCGCGTGTGTCATGCGGCGCGCGTGTGTAATGCGGCGCGCGTGTGTAATGCGGCGCGCGTATGTCATGCGCCCCCTTACCTCAGCCCCCCAAACTCAAAAATCTCCTTGCACGGCTTGCGCAGCGTCCCGCGGAAGTGCGAGAACGCGTCAAACCCGTGCTTCCCGTGCCCCTTCCCGTATCCGCTCGTCCCGCACCCCCCAAACGGAATGCTCAGCGTCGCAAACTGCAACAGCACGTCGTTCATCACCGCGCCGCCACTCGGGCACGCGGTCAGGAACTGCTGGAACGTCGGATCGGACCGAGTGAACACGTACAGGGCGAGGGGCGTTCCGCGCATCGCGGTGATGTAGTCGATCGCGTCCTGGTCGGTCTTGTAAGTCACGATGGGCAGGATACAGCCGAAAATCTGTCACGTACTGGGTGAGTGAACGGAGAGAGGGGGGGAAAGCATTTGAGCAACGCAATCGGGGCGCCGCATTCTCGTTCGCTGTTCCCGCGTTTCTCGCAACGCGACCAGTACAGCGCATTTCTCGTTCTGCTCCCTCGTTTGCTGCTCCCGCGTTCATTGTCCCCGCGTTACTCGCTGGTCTCGCGCTCGCCTCACCTCCTCCGAAAGAACCTTAGCCTTGCCACCTCCGCCTACCAAGTCAGCTGCCGCGCCCATGTGAACCAGAGTGGGCGGGAAGTACTTCTCCTTCACCGAGCCGTCCTCGGTCCCGCCAACGATGACCTCGCCGCCGCACTTCTCCGCGTCCTCAATCAGCCCCAGCAGCCGCTCAGTGTGGAACTCGCTCACGTTGCGGCTGAACGGGGAGTTGGCAATGTCAGACCCGAACATGCCGAGCAGCGCCGTCTTGAAGCCGGCGATGACGGCGTCGGTGACATCCTCCTGAACGAGGAGGTAGTCGGGGGCGACGCATCTGACAGAGATGAGAGAGAGGAGTGTGAGAAAGGAGAGAGGCGAATGGAAGCATAGCAGCGCAGGGTGCTCGCGACTCGCGAAGCGTGGTGTTCATGGGCTTGCTTGCGTGTGGGCTTGCTTACGTCTGCCCGGCGTTGACGGTCTTGCCCCACATGATGCGATTGCACATGGCCTTGAGCTCCGGGTGGTTCTTGGTGATGACGCACGGCGACTTGCCACCCAGTTCCATGACCATCGGGGAGAGAGTCTTGGCGGCGGAAATTCCGATGATCTTGGCGACGCGCTCGGAGCCGGTGAAGAAGATCAAGCCCCACTCGAGATCCATGAGCGCGGTGGTCTCCGGAATGGCGCCGGGCACCACCGCGACGATGTTCTTGTCGAAGTACCGGCCAACAAGGTCCACCAGAATCTGCTCAGTGGCAGGGCACAGCTCAGAGGGCTTGAGAATGCACGTGTTGCCGGCGGCGAGGGCGGACACGAGGGGACCGAGAAGCGTGCTCACGGGGTAGTTGAAGGGACCGATGACGAGCGTCACGCCGCGCGGTTCGGGTCGAACGGAAGCGAAGGCGGGCATGAGAGCACCAGGAGAGTCAACAGATTCCTCAGCCCCCCATTTCGACAGGTTGTTAAGGGCTGTCTCGATCTCGTCAATGCACATGGCGAGCTCAGTAATCTGGCCTTCGATGGATGTCTTGCCAAGGTCCGCAGTGAGCGCATCGGCGAGCTTATCCTCGTTCTCCGAGATGAGCCTGCGAAGGGTTCGCAGTTGGGCAATCCTGTAAGGCAGAGGGCGGGTTGCTAAGGAGGCGAAGTGGTCGCACTGGGCAGCGTGCAGGGACTTGATTGTTGTGGCTGAGGTGGAGCGGGCATTGCGTGTGGCTACCATGACTGAGAGAGAGTGTGTGAGATAGTGTGTGTGAGAACGTGTGTGTGAGAGAGTGTGTGTGAGAGAGAGTACTCGGAAGTTGGGCACATATCTGAATTCATGGGCAATCAAGCGTTCGTGACAGCGGCGTGGGAGCAGCAGTCTACGGAATGTGGCTGCTCAGTTCACTCCTTGTACGCGGGTCGTGAATTTGGTATCGTGGCCGGTAAATCGCCGCGTGTGGGGGGGGTTGTGAGAGAGAGATAGTAGAGAGAGGATGGGCGGGTTCTGAGGTTGGGAGGGGGGGGGTGGCGGCGTCGCAGTTAAAGTAGCTTGGTAGATGGCATGAGGTTGAGCGTGGATTGAGCTACACTGTTGTTATAGCGCTGCGTCAACTTCTTGCTGACCTGAGCTTTGGCAATCAGGTAATCAAGAGTAATCAGCAGCCTGGTAAATTTAATCAGGTCTGATACCCATGACGATCTAATCGATCTGTACCTACAGTCAGTTGGTTGTACAGGTGTACAACTTTAGATATCAGGTGAACGTCAGTGCTCCTGTACGTGCTCCTGTGCGCGGGCAATAGGGGTGTTCAAGGGGACAACGTGGGGACACGTGGGGGCACAAGCGTTTGACTCGCGTTTGGCCGCACTCGGCAGCGGCGCTCGGCAGCGTCGTGTCAAGATGTGATTTGTAGGGGTCATTCGAAAGCAACTTCGTCAAGGATCACTGCCTGAGACGTGCAAATGGAGCTCGCGGAAATTCATGGCCGCAGCCAATTTTAAAGCCAGAAAAGCCAGAAAAGCCATTTCTTGAGAACCGCGTGCCAAGCCTGTCCTCGCCACAAACTCGTGCGACGTAGCTCCCCTCCCTGCCCCCCCCCCACCAACCTGGCATGGAGCTCTCCTCCCAGGAGAGTGTCCAGCAGGAGAGTCTCCAGGAGACACTTAAGACATTTTCCTGTACAACCGAAGATCACCATCTGTACGCAATCACCACAACGCACACCACCCTCTCCAACAAGCAGCAGCACTGCCTGACCAAGACCATAACTTCTTATGCATACTGATGCAGTGGCAATCCATCAGTCCATCCTCACCAACCTCCCCTTCTTCATTTCCCAGTCCAACCCAACGTCCAACGCCGACGACACGCCGATGGAGACAGCCACCTTCTCCTTCGTAAGCCTCCTGACCACGGACAAGACAACCGCGGGTAAACCTGTTAAGAAGCTCTTCGACTTCGACCTCCAAGTCCACCAAGAGTCCTCCAACGAACTGTGCACAGAACTTGCCTTCGTCACAATCTCCTCCTCCACAACTCCCAGTTCGTTAGCAACTCCCGCTAACATCCGCGGAACCATCGCCCTCGTCTCCTTATCCCCCTACCCGAAGTGCCCCACGACAACAGTCACCCTCACCGTCTCCATGGAAGTATCGCAAGAGATCGAGAGTCGCAATACCGGGCTATCCAAATCTAGCGGGTTCAGTACCAGTGGAATTGCCAGCTATTCGAGCGCCGGGCGCAAAACCATGCACAAAACCATGCTGCCACCTGTTGACACACCAACTTCTCCCACTTCTCCTTCCCCCCAAACCGCTTCAGCCATCCTCTCCCACATTGCTAACGCCGTCCTCTCCCTCCACACTCAATACGCTCGCTACAAGCAAGTCAACGCCATCATGTACAAACAGTTCGAGCTCGTCGAGGTGCCGAACGCCCCGCCCATCGAGAGTCACGAGGACAACCTGGTGAAGAAGTCTCTCGTGTTCGGCAATGACGTGTACTCCAAGACCAAGAATACATTCAAGCGAATCAAGGTGAGCGAGCGAGAAGTATAATCTGATGCATTCAGCGAAGAGCGAAAACATTGCGAACACAATGCTCAGTGGCACGCTCACACACACGATCACACACACGATCACACATTGCTCCCCTTGTTCAACCCCCCCTCCCCCACACACGTGCTCGTGCCACATAAACTCCTCTTACAGTCTCTTCGCTCGATCCAGGATGTGTGCAATGTGTGCAATGTGTGCAATGTGTACGCTAAGTGGTGCTGGCTCATCGAGGCGCCGTATGTGCGCCGCATATTGAGCACTTGCTCGTTCTTGACGACCTTGGGCTTGTACACCCAAGCCGTTAAGAGTCGCCGAGGCAGCTCGCGGTGGCGGTGGCGGCGACGGTGTGAGCTCTGAGACCGGTTGCTCCTCTCCTTCGCTACCAAAATTGAAATTCGGTAAATATAAGCAGCTAGATATTATTTTCTGACTCATAATGTGTTTGATTACTTAATAATTCCAAAATAAGCACTTGAGAGTTACGAACAGAACTGTTTGAAGTTAATTTCATATCTCAAATAAAAAGCCTCTATGTCTATTTTGATGAATATTCTTGATTTTTATGAATAAATATGTATATTTATGTTAGTATTTGTTCTAAAAGACTTATATGGGGTTCGATCTGACCGCGAACCTGAGGTTGGACCACTCTTCCAACCTCACCCCCCTTTTGCTCCTCGGACTCC
>Ga0307985_10001017_pt1 | contig 15992 bp, 16 predicted proteins | sample EllFjometageno80_FD_203155 | JGI IMG/M metagenome (GOLD analysis project Ga0307985, IMG submission 203155) | Marine microbial communities from Ellis Fjord, Antarctic Ocean - #80 | ecosystem: Environmental > Aquatic > Marine > Unclassified | place: Southern Ocean | collected 2014-10-09 | reverse complement strand
TCCTCCTGAAACTCCTCGTCTGACGAGTAGGCGTCCGAGTCCGACATGGCTAAACTATATGGAGCTAATTTAAGTCCTTTAACCCAAAGTCGGGCTTTTGAAACTGTTTTTGCCTTCTCACCCTGTCGATGTCCAGTGCATCCCATGTTGAAAGACAAGCATACTCTGTAACTAGACCCTGGAACTCGTGTAAAACAAACACAGTCGGTTCTCGTTACTAAAGGGTCACCCCGACTTCCTTTAGTCGCTCCCGCAGGAAGTGCAGCTTCTTGTCCCTCGTGTTTTTCATTGCGTTCAACCGCCTTGAGTCCTTGTAGTCGATGTTCACAACCTTCCACCCCATCTGCTCCATCAGCCTGCGCTTCGCAGTCGTCCGCCCATTCTCTCGCCCGTGGTTCGGCATCGCTCCCTTCTTCAGCTCCGTCAAGTAATGATGAGGGCCGTCGCACTCGACGGCGATCTTTCTCTCCTTGCACGCAAAGTCGATCGCCATGAAATCCGCGTAGTCGCCTTCCAAGAATTGCACCTGCAGCGAGTGTTCATGCGTTAGAACAGAAGTGAGAGGCTCGGGCGCGAAACGAGCGGCGAGCGCGTGTTTGCGGCCGCAATCGCGGCCTTTGTTAGCGCCGTTTTTGAGCCCGCAATCGCGGCCTTTGTTCACGCCGTGTTTTCGTCGCTTCGCTCGGCGTCGCTCACCTCCCGCTCGTGCTTGAACCCCGCCTCCGTCAGCAACTCATCGTACTCGTCCTCAAAGTTGAGACGGAAGCGGCTGGTGGTGCTCGTTTGCCTCTGCACATACTGGGTCATGGTCGTCCTGAGATCTGGCGGCGCGGGCGGCAAAGTAACTCCGCTCGCCCTCGCGTGTACGTCGATTTGGACGAGCTGCCCCAAAAGATCGCCCAGGAACTCGCTGGCGTCCGTCTCGATCGTCCGCCTCCACAGCGCCTGCAGAAGTTTCTCGTTCGAGCGAGCTAGCCCCAGAGTGGCGAGCGACCAGCTCACGTTATTGATGTCCCGCACGTTGGCTCTCTTCACGAACCTGTCGCAGTTTTCTCCATTCTCCAGGCAGTCGAAGAACGCAATCGGCCTGTGTCCGATCTCTGCGAACGCCAGCGCCGCGTTTGAGACACACTGAGTGTTGCCCCTCTTAATCAGCACTTCTGACGCCGCGTCGACCGCGCCCAGCAGCATGGGCGCATCATAGCGTTGCTTCCCGAACGCCCACGCCGTGGTCGCCGCGGCCTGCGGGCCGCCGTCTTTCACGAGGAACTCCGCGCGCCTCTCGATCGCCGCGAACAGCCCGGGCGCCGGAACGCCCATTCGGGCAAACGCCCACGCCGTGTTCGAGATGGCCTGCGGCTTGCCCTGCTTCACGAGGAACTCGCCTTCTCTCTCGATCGCCCTGAACAGCTCGGGCGCACTCTCATCCAGTGTCGCGGCCGCCCACGCCGTGTTCGCAATGGCCTGCGGCGAACCGTTCTTCGCAATGCGCACGGCCTGCAAGTCGATCTCCTTGAACAGAGCGGGCGCCTTCGTGTTCGTCGTGGCAAACGCCCACGCCGTGCTCGAGATGGCTTGCGGATGCCCCTTCGTAACCAGGAACGAGTCGCGCTTCTCGACCGCCTTCTCGATCGCCGCAAACAGTTTGGGGGAAGGGTGGTTCAGGGTCGCCGCCGCCCACGCCGTGTTGGCGATCTCCTGAGGCTTGCACGAAGTCGCGAGGAACTCGGCGCGCTCCTCAATCGCCTTGAACAGTTTAGGTGCCTTCACGCCCATTGCGGCAAACGCCCACGCCGTGTTCGCAATGGCCTGCGGATCGCCGGCGGACACGAGGAAGGAGGAGCGGTTTTCGATCGCCTCGAACAGGTCGGGGGCGGGGGTGCCGGTTGTCGCGAACGACCACGCCGCGTTGGCGATCTCCTGCGGCTTGCCGTCGGACACGAGCCATGACGACTGGTCGTTCAACTTGCTCATGATGGCCGAGGAGGGCTCGTTCAGCTTGACGAGTGCGTGCACAATGTTGGTGACTTCTCGGGTGCCGCCGAAAGAGGAAAGATGGTCTGGAGTAAGCAAAGCGGCGGACACACTTGCGATGAAGGCGCTGTAGAGGTCGTGGTCTTTCATTTTGCTCAAGGCGTGACCCCTGAACCTGCCAAGCTTGCTCATAGCTGTGGAGAAATTCACATGGTTGAAGGCAGAGGAGGAGGCTGTGGCAAACGTGAGCAGCTCGAGCCAGTCCCCGTCACGCTCGCCGATCTGTATATTGAGAGCGATGTTTTTGGATTTTTTGGATTTGGTCGAAAGAGCGCGAAAGAAATGCGCTGCCGGTGGTCGGTGGAAGAGGGATTTACTAAGATTCATGGTGAAGGGTTTTTAGTTGAGAGGAAGGAGTGCTTGGTAGGCGAGGGCTGGCTCGGCGATAAACGGGAGATGTGACGATTGAAAACGAGGGAGCGGATGGGGTAGCGAGTAGCGGCTGTCGCAGTGGTGATGATTGGCGAAAATCGCCATCTCGCCGACAGCCCGACGCTCAACAAGCACCGCAAAGCACCGAGTGAGGCATTATCGCACTCATGTTTCATTGCAGGTTCTCTTCTCTAGTCTGCAAACAGCTCCTTCATGACGCCCATGAAGCCAGCGGACCGCTTCCCCTTCGCCTTCATCTTCTCGAAGACCATCATGTCAACCTTCAAGTCCTTCTTCGCTCCCATCGCTCTTTCTCTCGCCCTCATGGCCCTCTTGAAGAACCTCATCACGTCGCCCTCCTCTCTGACAATCTCCACATTGGAGAACTCCATCCTGTGCTTGTCGATAACTTCCTGATAAACCTCCTGCTGTCCCAGTTTGCTCTCGTCCTCAAAGACGAGCATAGCAGTCGCCGCCGGATCGAGATCGTTGAAGAAGTAGTGCCCGGGCGAGTTCAGAAGGGCGAGCCTCCACAGCTCCTTGCACCGCCACTGCACTGCCTGGTTCGAGATGACGTCCGAGAAGTATAGGCCAGGCCTACGGTTTGAGTTGAACACTCTATCGAGTCCATCCAAAATCATATCATAGAGTGAGAGCGCGACCAAATTGGGGGTGGATTCCATGCCTCTTGACTTGAAGAAAAGCTTCGCGTCGAGGACAGGATTCACCGCCTTGACGGCCACGACGCTGCCCGCCGGCGTGTCGTCCGGCGTCATCGAGTCACCCTCGCGCACACCGTGTGCCATGTAGGCCAGGGCCGTGTTGGCGAGGAAGTCGGTTGCTACTATGAACACGGCGGCGGCGCGAGAGTGGCGGGTTGAGAGGTAGCTGAGGGTTGCTGGGAAGGGGTCGAATGACGGATCGAGATCGTGCGAGCCAGTCACGAAATTGAGAACGCACAAGTCGCTAGAAAGGAAAGTGGTAATGGTAGAGGGGGGGGGAGTAGAAAGGGGCAGTGGAGTGGTGTAGATGACCACGTCGGCGGGGCCGCCCGCTCGAACGGGGCAGTAGAAGACGAAAGACAGGTCGCTCGTTGTGACAGACGTGCGCACGTAGGCGGGGTCGCGGCCGTCGTGGAATGTGTTGGGGGGGAGGGGGGGGGGGGAAGGGGGGGGGCTGCTGGTTATTGTGGAGGGGTGGCTGCTGAGGAGCGGGTTGTGAAGGAGCAGGTGCAGGAGGCCGGAGAAGGGGAGGACCAAGACCACGATTGTTATTGTCAAGCCGTTCATGAGGTACAGGCCAGTAAGTACGCAACACAAATATACGGGGGATGGTTTCTTGCAGCAGTTCCTGAGCAGCAGCAGTGTTCATTCTGAACGCGTACTTTCTATACTCCAATTTGAGCTCAACGAGCAACAAGACGATGTGCAACACTAGCCGTGATTTTGCTAACAATTTCTACGAACTTACGTTCAGCAAGCTCCTACTCAACCTCCCCTCTGTTCCCAAAAATTCGAAAACGGCCCCCTCACCCCTGTCACATCCCCAGTGTGTCTTATAATCGTCCTGACCTGTGCAAAAAGCACAGCCGACACAACCACCCCCTTTAAATCCCTCCCTACGCCTAATTTCCGCACTTCTCGAGCTTCGCCTTGAGTCTCGTCGATCTCGTCCTGCACCTCCTTCATCTCCTGTTCTTTGTCGCCGCTGCCGTCGCTGGTGGCAGTCTTGTTGGCAGTCTTGTTGGGGTTGGCGCTGGTGCTCGTTGCGAGCGCGAGGTCCTCAGGGATCCGAAGAAGACCAGGTTGAACTCGGGGACGAAGATCTACAGCATGACGTCGACGTCGTTCATGAAGACGATGCCGGTCCTCATGAAGAAGTTGCTCAACGGCCATGATGAGCATGGCAAGGCTGAGCGCCATAATCTGCGAGTTACTGACCATGGTCATGAACACGTACTTGCTCTCATTGAATGCAGTGTGTCACAGCGGTGCCCGTGTTCCTTCTCTTGTAGCACATGTAGTTGCCGTACACCAGTACCGCGAAGTGCAGCCGTCCAGCAAGAGCAAGTCCGAGCTCAACCGTAAATGATGATGTTATGAAATTGTGAACTCTCCACGCTCCCCCTCTCCCCCCGGCTCTACCCTGACCCCCACATCGTCAAGCGCGCTGACCCGATCCCCCTCCTCTTCCCGCAACCCCTCGTACCCCTTGCCCCCGCCTCCCCCCATGATCATGTCCATGACGCTCTCGAAGCACCCTCCTCCTCCCTTCCCTCCCTCTCCGATCACGGTCAGTTGCTCGACGCTCCCCTTGAGCAGCTCCAGCCCGCTCTCAATCTTGCCCAGCTCCTGTGTCAACAAATTCAGCGTTTCGTTCCCCGCCCCACCTCTCCTGCTCGGCGATCCCCCCACCATCTCAATGCCGGCGGATCCCAAAGCCCCCCCCCCTCGCTCGGAGACGGAGACTCCCAACTTCCTGCCCACGCTGTCGACGCCAACATTCACGTCCCTAATGCAGTCCTCGATGCCCCCCCTGAACTTCTCGAGCAGCCGCATGACGTCAAATTTGATCGTCTCGTCGAACGTCTGCAGCCCGCCCTTCAGGCTGTCGTTCTGGCGCAACAGGAGCTGCAGCTCGTGTTTCGCGTTGAGGCGCTTGCTTTTGTGCTCCTTCACCTCGTTCTCCATTTGCTGCAGGGGGGATGAGGGGGGCGAACAAACGATGCACAAACGATGCGCAAAGTTGACCCAGCTTGGAAAGTCCGGTGCCGACGAATAGCCGCCCAGGTTGTCGCACATACAATCCGACCGAGGTCCGCTCTGAGCATGCGTGTGCGTGCGCGCGCGCGCGCGGCTCACCTCCTGCGCCCTCATCTCCTCCTCCTTTGTCGCATTGAACTCTTTCAGCTTCCGGTTCAGCACCCCCACCGTCTGCTTGGCCTGCTCGAGCTCCCCGCTCATGACCTGCACCTTCTCGACGTACCCTGCGTTATTGTTCATCTGCCTCTCAACGTCGGCCTTCTCCCGGTTCGCCACCTCGATCTCGGCCTTCAATTTCGCCACGACCTCCTTCATCTGGAGCTTCATCCCCTCCACCTTGGTCTTCTCGGCCTTGGCGTCCTGCGTCATCCGCGCGACGCTGCTGGTGAGCGTTGAGATTTTCTTGTCCTTATCCACGTTCTCCAAAATTGTCGCGTCGACCTTGCCCTCGACCTCCTCCAGCTCAGTGATCCGCGAGTTAGCGCCGGCGAGGGTGTCGTTGAGGGACGAGAGGGACGACTGGGGGGTTCGGATTTGGTTAGTGGTGGTGTTCAGACGGGCTGCAAACATACACACGCGCGCGTGAACAAAGGAGCTCGTCGTGCAGCGAGGGATCTGAGCAGCGCAATTCGCATCGCCTTCTCAGCTCACGGCCAGAGGTGGGGGCTCACCTGCAGCTGGGAGACCGAAGCGACCTGCGTCGCTAGCTGCGTCTCCAGCCCCGCCACCTGCGACGCGCGAGCGGTGGCGACCTTGAGGTCGGTTTGCAGAGTCAGGATCTTGTTCGTGAGATCCTTGTTCGAGGACGCCGCCTCGCCCTTCTCCATCATGGTTTGGCTCATGCTGTTCTGCAGCTCCTGCAGCAGCTCGTTCTTCATGCTGAGCTCGTCCTGGGGGGGGTTAGGGGGGAGCGGTGTACCATACACATCTTGTTGGGGAGGTAGCGGCGTATTTTGAGCGGCGCGGAGAGGGGGCACACCGGGGACTCACCTTGGCGGCCTTCAGCTGCTTCTTCGTGGCCTCGATCTCGGCCCGCAGCGCCGTCGCGTGAGTAGAGTTCTGAGTGGAGGACGTAGCAAGGGTCTGAGTCTGCCGCGTCAACTCTTTCACGCGAGCCTCGGAGGAGGAGAGCTTCGTCTGGGTAGAGGCGAGGGAGGTGCGGGCGGCTTTCAGCTCCTCCTGGGTAGCGGCGAACTGCAGCTTCGTAGCCATGAACTGCTCGTTGAGAGTTTGCAAGTCCTGCGAGGAGGTCTGCGAGGCGCTCTCGGTGGAGGCGATGGTGGCGTAGGCGGTCTTCAGCGCGCTTTCGTTCTCGGTGAGCTGCAGCTTGGTCGCCACGAGCTGGTCATTCAGAAGCTGCAGCTCGGGCGACGGGGCAGAGGCGGTCTCGAGCGAGGCGCGGGCGGTCGCCAGCGAGGTCTGGGCGGTCTCGAGCGAGGTCTGGGCGGCCTTCAACTCCTCGTGGTTGGAAGCGATGGTTGCGCGGGCGGTTTTCAGCTCGCTTTCGTTCTCAGCAACCTGCAGCTTGGTCGCCACAAGCTGGTCGTTCAGAAGCTGCAACTCGGGCGAGGGCTCCGAAGAAGGGGTCGAGGCGGCGGCGGCGGCGGCGGCGGCGGCGGCGGCGGCGGCCTTGAGCTCCGCGCGGCTCTCCTCAAGCTGCCTCGTCGTCGTCGCGAGCTTGTCGGTCAGAAGTTGCAGCTCGGGCGAGGGGGCGTTGGCCGCCTCTCGCTCCTTCTCGCTCTCCGCTAGCTGCTTCGTGGTCGCCTCGAGCTTGTCGCTCAGCACCTGCAGCTCGGGCGAGGGGACGTTGACGGCCTTGAGCTGTGATTGCACGCCTTTCAACTCGTTCTGGCTCTCCACAAGCTGTAATTTAACGGCCACCAGCCCCTCGTTCTGCTCCCTAACCCCCTCCAGCTCCTTCCGGCTCACCTTAAGCTGCTCCTTCACCAAACTCGCGCCCTTCAGGTCGTTCTGGCTCTCGGCAAGCGCCAACTTGACCGAGACAAGCTGCTCGTTAAGCAGCTGCAGCGCGGGATCGGGCGTGTTCTTGGTCTGCAGCGCCTGAGCCGTCAGCCTCTCGATCTCTGTGTCCTTCCCCTTCTCTCTCTCGGCGCTCTCTTCCCTCATCTTCTTCTGCTCCATCACAAACTCTCTCGTCTTCCCCTTAATGGTGGTAATCTCTCTCTCTTTCGCAGCGAGTTGAGCCTCCAGACCCTGCCGAGTGGACATGGTGGTGGTGGCAAACGCCTTGCTCTTGCTTAGAAGTGTGTGATACCTTGCCTCCCAGTCTGCAGTCACAGCAGAGTCTGCAGTCACAGGAGCCGGAGCACCTCCATCTGCACCTGACATGCTGGGTTGCGAGCGTCTGGAGCGGTGTCGTTGCGACGCGGTTAGGGTATGCGAATGAAGTTGTTGCGAAGTTGTTGCGAGAGGCGGGGTCGTGAGGGGGGTAAAGAGGCAATGAGGGTAAAGACGTAAAGAGGCAAATGAGGGCGAGAGGGAGGGGGGTGAGCGCGCGGTTTACATCGCCGGCGCGTGATTACGCCCACCACTCTCTCGCTTTCCCAGCTCAACCGCCCGCACTAGCATCCACTAGAGCCCCCTACCACACCCACCAGCGTCCACTGCCACCTTCCCTCTCCTCCAGTCGCAACTCTTTCCCTTCCCACAACCCGCTTCCCCCCGCCCCCCAGCAACACCAAGGCCCCAGCTCACACTTCTTGCTTGCTTGCTTGCCTTTTATCAACCAGCCAGTCAACCAGTCGTCGCACTCTCACCTCTCAACCTCTCTCCAGCATGGGTAGGGACGGCGGGCACGCGCAGAGCAACCACAAGCCCGGCTACATGGGCAAGAAGGACTCCGGCGATAAAAAGCATGGCGAAGGGAACAAGGGAGGGCATAGAGATCGGAAGGTGAACCCGCATTCGGCGAAGGGGAAGCCATTTGTGGAGAGGTTGGGGGGGTACGCGTCGGCGAACAAGGCGAGGGAGGAGTCTCAGTTCGATCCGCACACGAATAAGCCGCGCAAGCTCGAGATCAACTTTGATCCAGAAAAGAGGAATGAGTACTTGACGGGGTTCTCCAAGAGGAAGAAGGTCAGAAGGCAGTTCGGGCTCGCGATGCAGGCGCTGAAGGATAGGAACGAGAGGGTGGCGGAGAGGAAGGAGAGGAGGGAGGAGAAGGAGAAGGATCAGGTCCTGTGGGATGAGGTCGAGATGCTCGATGGCAAGAAGGTAAGCCAAACAGACGCCTGCTTGCTCGTCGCGCTGATCGGCTGCCTCAAACACAGCATCCCCCCCCCCCCCCTGTGCGCTTGCTCACACGTGTTTGTTTGTGCAGGCCCAACAGTACGACGAGGAGGAGCGAGAGAAGGAGACTGCTGTGTACGGGGACGAGCAGACGAAGGAAATGTTCGGTGGCGAGGTGTCCGTCAGCATCAGTTACGGCATGCCCGGCGACTCTGATGATGACGAGGACGTATGTGACGGCACGACGCTCAAGGACAAGGAGGACAAGGAAGACGAGGAGCTGCTTCTGTCGCGTCAGAAGGGCGAGAAGAAGAAGGACACGGACCAGTATTATGCGGGGAATGTCGGCAAGTACATGGCGAAGCTGGAGGGCAATCTTCCGGCGAAGAACAAGTCGCAGAAGAAGCAGGGGTGGAGCGGGAAGGGAACTCACGGAGCGGCTGGCATGAAGGGAATGAAGGGGGACATGACCAAGGCGAGTGGCAAGATTCTGGGCAAGTTCCAGGACAGCAGCTCGTCGAGGGGGAAAGGCGGGAAGCCGGAGAAAAAGCCGAGGCTGGGGGGTAGGGCGAATGTGGGGAAGAAGAACAAGAAGGGGCAGGTGGGCAGCAAGTAAATCACGTTTAGTGTTGCAACATCATGAGCCTCATCGTGGGAGAGGGTGCTTTCGAGTATCTTGCAGGTAGGCGTCGAGGACCTGCCAGTTACCATCATTAACGTAATGCTGCTGATCGACGGGTGCAACGGGGTCGAGGCGGGAGGGCAGGGGCGGGCGGAGAGGATCATATTCCAAGTCACCACGGCCGCCACGATCTTCCTGGCGTCCAAGAAGTGGACGGAGTACAGAGTTTTGCCGGCGCAGATGCGAGCGTACACGAACTTGGAGGGCGTTGTCATTCCGAGAAGAGAGAACGAGGCCAGGGCGCAGCTCGTGAAGGTGAAGTTGATGGGAAATGAGAGTATTTAGGAGCCTGTTTCGTCATCAACTAAGCTCTGCACTGTCTGTTACGCGTGGCGCATTGACAAATGTGAGCCCGCACCATTCTGAAGGGTAAACAGGGGGGTCCTGTTTGCAAAGCGCTGTTCATGAGAGCCTTGGACAATCTGCGTGCCATTACGATGCAGCAGCCGTACGCTGCTGCAATGGTGGCAAAGGTGGGCCTGTTCACGAGACGAGGAAAGTCCGTGAGCTTTCCAGATGCCGGAGAGTGGCTTGTTATACACTGTGGACAAAATAATGAGCATTTAAACAATCCGGCCAAGATGAAGAAGATACGGGCAATATGGCCCGACTGTCCGTCTCATGAGGCGCTGCGAGCCGGCCAGCGCTGTCTTCTCGGCGTGGCTAAATTTACCCATTCTGTTACAGCAACTGTTCCACCAGCATCTACAGATCCATTGCTTTCCATGTATGATTGCACTAAGCCGTTCGCATGGAGTGCTTCGAAGGCGGTGGCTGCTCTTGAGCCAATTTCGTACCCTTCTGGGCAGGTGCAGATATGGAGGGTCAAGCCTGAGAAGTTCGGGAACGCGGAAGGGCAAGCTGAGCTGTCACGGTTGCTGATGGATGCGGCGGGTAAGTCGCTAGTGAAGAAGGAGGTGACGGTGAAGAAGGAGGTGAGGGTGAAGAAGGAGGTGACGGTGAAGAAGGAGGTGACGGTGAAGAAAGAGGTGACTGAGAACAAAAGGTCGACGGTGAAGAAGGAGCCGGCGCCAAGGAAGCAGCCGGCGCTTGAGAAAGCGCCAGCGCGGAAGAAGCGGGCGACGACCAAGAAGTAATCCATGTTGTGTTTCATATTTTCCCTCATTTACTGTTCTCCTATGCGGCTAGCTGAGGACCTCCGCCCATGCCCTCCTGTCCCTCTCCGCTCATGCTGATGTTGTACAGCAGTTGCGCAAGCCACTTCTTGATAGTAACGTCTCCCTCCAGCGCGGCGCTGAACGTGTCGTCCCTCAAGCTCTCGGGGAGGCACTGCCTCAGAGCCTCCCTTGCCCTGAGGTTGTCGCTCAGACGCAAGTAGCACCGAACAATGTGCTTCAAAAGGCGCACGCTGGGCTGCTCGATCAGGCTCTGGACCATGTTCTGGAGCACTGTGCTCACAGCGTAGAACCTCTCGGCCGTGGCGCATATGTAATTAAGGCCCAGCTCGTCCAGCACCACCTGAAGGAGGGGAAGGGGGGTGAGAAGCGAGAGGGGAGTGGGCGAAGGAAGGCGAAACAAAGGGGACTGGTGAGCAGGACGATATGTTGTTGCGCGGATTGAGCGCTGGACGACCGGCTCAGAGAGAGGTGGGGTCGGTCCCACCAGTCTCGCTCTCGCCAGTCTCGGACGTGCTCAAGTGGGTTCTTAGTGCTCGCTGTCCCTGCGTTTCTCCGCCCCTCCCTCCCCCCTTCTCGCTCTCGGGTGCCTCACCTTCTGCACAATGAACGTCGCGACCGTCTTGCTAAGCTCGCTCCCACTCTCCATTATCCTGAGCGCGAGGGGGATGATCTCAGTCTGCAACAGGAAGTTCACGACGTCGCTGTCGTCGTGCTTCACGAGCGCGCCAATGACGCCCAAGCTCGTCAACCTGAGGTACTCAAACGGGCGCTGCTTGCTCTGAGTGGCGAGGAACGGGTAGAGGTAGAGCGGAATGTGCGCCTGGAGGAAGAGACCGCGAGTCTCAGCGTGGCTTGCGACGCACTGGAGGAGCGCGAGGGCGTTGCAGACGCGGTTGGACATGTGTGCCGTGAGAGTGGGGGGGGAGAGGCTGCCGTAGATGGAGCAGATCTCCTGGAGGAGGCACGCGATGGTGCCGTAGCTGTGCCAGAGGACGGGAGCGAGGTCGAGGAAGATTTCGCGCTTCTTGCTGAGCTCGAGGAGGACGGCCTCGCGAGTTTCCGAGTTGGTGAGCTGAGCAACCAGGGGAAGGAGGTCGGCTTGAGGATTCAGGGTGTTGGCGGCACCAACGCCTGGATTGGGGGGCTGCTGCCCCTGCTGCTGCTGGAGTGGGTTCATTGGAGATGCGGTTGTTGTGCTGTACGTGTGTGTGTGTGTGTGTGTGTGTGTGTGTGTGAGCAAATGGGGCGAGGGCGGGGGTGAGGGCTAGAGTGACGGTATGCTCAGCAGAAACATGTTTCACTAGGCTCTATGTCGTTGAGGGGGACACACGGGGATGCAGGTTGCACCGAGACTAAGTAAATCGCACGGCACGCGAACAATCCGAAGGCGGGGGGCTCACAGGGTCGTCCAAGGGGTATTTATGAGGATAATCGTTTTGGCCCGATATCAACACTCGATCAACACCCATGTACAAGAGTGCTGTGGGAGAGTGCTATTCAGAAGAGTGCTATTCCTACTCATCAACTGTTGGTAAGTCCCTCCTCATCGTCCTGCAGCTCGGGTTGATTCGTCCCGCCAGTCGTGCTTCTCGCCAATCTCTCAGCGTCACGACGATCCAACGCGACAGCGCACCAAGATAATCAACAACGTCCCCGCCGCGTGAACACAGTGCGTGCTCGTGCACTAGAGCCTTGATGGTAACGTGCTCATCATCCTCTCCAAAAAAGTCGCCGTACAGGAGGAGGTAGAGTACGGTCGCGTGTCGTTAAAAACTTTTAATTTAATGGCACGTGTTCAGACTGGGGGGAAAGCACAGGTCGCGCACCTAAGCGCCGCGGCGGGGGCAGGGGAGCGGTGCGATTGGGACCCCAGTCGCCGTACAGGAGGAGGTAGAGTACGGTCTCGTGTCGTTGAATAACTTTTAATTAAATGGCACGTGTTCAGACTGGGGGAAAAGCGACATTCTCATTCCCAACGCTGCCTAAAATGGGGAAACCTAAGCGTTCGCCCGAAGAGAAGGCCACGCGGCTCGCCGCCCGCCGCCGCCTGCTCTCGGAAGTTCGCCCCTTCCTCCCGACCCTAGCGCTCGGCACCGTGTCAGCCCTCGGCTCAACATACTCCAACGCTACTCTCCCCAGAATGCTCGGCAAGCTCCTCGACGCTAACACATCCACCACGCCATCCTCCAGCGCCGCCTCCAACTCTCTCTACTACACCGCCGGCCTTCTCTTCGTCGTCGGCGGCGTGTCCAGCGCCGTCCGAACTTGCTGCATGAACGTGGTGGAAGTTGACCTCACAAACAAGCTCAAGGTTGACGCGTACAACGCCATGTTACAGTCTCGCGTTGACGCCATCAAGGACACCGACGACGAGCAAAATCTTTCTCCTGCTCTCCTCAGCAAGACGCTCGACGTGTCCTGCGTAACAGCTGCCAAGTCCCTCACCTCCACCACCATGTCCTTTCTTCGTTCTTTCTCGGGCACCTTCAACGGCCTCTACAACCTCTTCCAAATCAGCCCCCAGCTGACCATGTACAGCGGCCTCATCGTGCCGTCGGTCGGCGTCGCCGCCGTGGTCCTGTCCAAAGTGAAGAAGTCCTACAAGGCCAAGATGGACAAAGTGAACAAGCAGGCCAGCAGGATCTCGGCAGAGAGGCTCAGGAACTTGCCCACTGTCAAGCTCAGTGGCATGGAGAGCGAGGAGATCGACGTCTACCGCGGCTTGCTGGACGAGAGCAAGCGCCTTTCGTTCGGAGTGGCAGTGAGTGAAGGGTTGTACTTGGGAACCATCTTCTCGGCAACCGCCAGTATCCTCGGGTACACCATGGTGCTGGGCGGGAGTATGGTCAGGAAGGGGAAGATCACGGGGGGGCAGTTGACAAGCTACGCGACGTATACTTTCCTGCTTGGGATGGGGGCCGCGGGGCTCGCCAAGGCCATGGGAGAGTTTGGAGCGGGAGTTGACGCTGCCGTTGACGTGTACAATGTTGGCACTAACGTGAACACTGACGCCGCTGCTGCCACTACCACTACCTCTGAGATCAGCTCTGGCGACATTGTCATGGCCGACTTGCAGGTGAGCGCAACGCTGTGAAGAACAAGCTGCGAAGAACAAGCTGCGAAGAACGTGGCTCTGCTGGCGGCGGCCGGCGACCGGCCTGGAACGCGCTACTCAAAACGCGCTACGAAGAGAGGCGCTGCGGGAGAACAGTCGTGACTCCTTGGCGTCAAGACTGATTCGCGATTGGGGCAGTGTCTGGAACCGCGCTGAGCGGGCGCATATTTTGGCGAACTCAGCTCCAGAACGCGAGGACGCGCTTTCGAAACACGCTGTCCTCCTCTCCCCTCCGCTAACCCCCCCCTCCCCTCCTGCAGTACCAGTACAAGGGCAAGACCTCGCCAACCATCACCAACTTCACCTGCACCATCAAGCAGGGCTCCATTGTGGGGGTCGTGGGCAAGAATGGGACCGGCAAAACGACGTTGATCTCGCTCATGTGCAACTTGATCAACGGCCAGCAGGGCAGTGTCACGCTCGGCGGCGTTACGCTCAAGCCCACCGTGACTCTGTCTTCCCACGGAATCAGCTTGGTGCCGCAGAACTCGTCGCTGTTTGATGTGAGCGTGAAGGAGAATGTCATGTACGGGGGCGGCTTCGAGAGCGACAAGGGGCGCGAGATCGAGTGCAGGAGGGTGCTGGAACTGGTCGGAGCAACCAAGTGGGTTGATGAGTTAGAGGGCGGGCTCGACTTTGTCGTCGGCGAGGGCGGGAGCAAGCTGTCGGGAGGGCAGAGGCAGAGGCTGAGTTTGGCGCGTGGTCTGGTCGGCAATCCTAAGGTACTTCTCTTAGATGAGCCGGACACGTTCCTGGATGATTACAGTGCGGTGGCTGACGCGATCGAGAGCTGCAGGAAGGCGGGGATGACCGTTGTCGTTGTCACGCACCACTTGCACATTGTGAGGCTGTGCAACAGGGTGGTGGAGCTGGGCAAGGGCGGAGAGATCATCAGCGACGGGAGCTTGAGCAATTACGAGCAGAGCAAGTAAGCGTTGGTGGAAGGGTGGGGAGAGGAAAGGAGGCGGTAAATGGACGAGTGTGGGTAAGGTTATAGAAGAGAGACGAGCTCGATGCCTTTGACCCTCAACAATGAACGCAAATTATCCGGCACTTCTCTTATCGCGTTGCGTCCAAAACAGATCGAGGATGCGAGATGGAACATAATTGAAAAGCAGCAAGCAGCATTAACCATAACTCAGCAAGCAGCACTAGCATGCGTGCTCGAAAAGCCCTTCACCCGCCTAGCGCCTCCGATCCTGCCTCCCCCACGAGCTCCCGATCCCCGACCTCCCCTCTATCAATGGCAACCATGATTATCCTGGGCCTGCTTGCCTTTATCGCAGTGACACACATCTCCACATCGCCGGCTCGGATGGAGGCGCCGCCGTACCCCGACAGCAACCTTCGCGGGTCGCCCGATCCCCAGGAGCTACCCCAGGAATTAGGGGCAGTTCACAACACCCAGGAACTTCAGCCTACTGCAGCCGCCACTGAATCTGCAGAAGAAGTGACTGTGCTCCGCATCGGTTCCCTCATCCTCCGCTTCGACATCCTCCTCAAAGCAACCTACGCTCGCCACGTGATAAAGTACGGGTCCGCCAAAGTCCCAAAATACACCCGAGACCTCTACTTGACCCACATTGGCAAATGGAACAAGTTTAAGGAGCGATGCAAGTTTGGTGATGATCACGGCGCTGCTGAGTGGAAGGATACTGGCAGACCGTGCGTGGAAAAGACAAGCTCTGACGACTTCTTGAACTCCTTCCACGCCACGATTGCGTCCATCACCACGAAGGGCTTCGACTCAAGCGCCTCCCTCGTGCCAGTAAACGACGACCTCTTTCCCCTGAATGGCGCCCACCGCGTCGCGACCGCGCTCGCGCTCGACTTGGAAACTATGCCGGTGCAGATCGTCAAAACGGCTACCGCGAAGAGAGGTTGGTACACGTGGGAGACGTTCGAGGGCCAGGGGTTGCCGAAGCACTACGGGGACTATGCGACGCTGCAGGTGAGTGGGCGGCGAGGAGCGACGCGAGTAGAGTGCTGAGCGAAGCAAGTGGAGTCCCGAGCGAAGCGCACCTGCTCAATACGGTCGGCTCAACAGGATCGGCTCAACGCGATCGGCTCAAAACGCCGCCCTCCCACTAACCTCGCTCCTCTGCAGTGGGTCCTGAACGACAAGCGGGCCACGGTGATCACGTACTGGCCCCAAGCGTCGGAGGCCAAGGACAAGGAGCTGCGGGACAAGGTCAGGGAGGAGTGTTCGGTGCTGGACGGGATTATTTACACGAAGAAGGTTCAGCTCACGGAGGCTGGTGTTAGATCGCTCGTCTTCCACGCATATGGAGAGCAGCCCTGGCTGGAGGGCAAAGCCCGGCAGCTTTGGGGCAATCCGAGCAGCAATCCCAACGAAAAGCGAACTGTCAAGTTCCAGTTCATCATTCCTGACGCAACCAAGACTGCCACGTGCAAGGACAAGATGCGCTCGTTCTTCGACTTGAAGCCGCACCCGAAGTCGTCGGTGCACATTCCGGACAGGCACGAGGAGGTCGTCATCATGGCGGAGATGGCGCTCAACGCCAATTCCGTCTACTACATGAACAACCACGTGGAGACGAAGGGAGACGTGTGCAGGAAGATTGCGATGGAGCTCGCGACGCGCGTTCCGTCGCTGCCCGAAGTCAACCCTCAGCTTC
>Ga0307985_10001014_pt1 | contig 16020 bp, 15 predicted proteins | sample EllFjometageno80_FD_203155 | JGI IMG/M metagenome (GOLD analysis project Ga0307985, IMG submission 203155) | Marine microbial communities from Ellis Fjord, Antarctic Ocean - #80 | ecosystem: Environmental > Aquatic > Marine > Unclassified | place: Southern Ocean | collected 2014-10-09 | reverse complement strand
TGGTCACTTTTATAGACTCGATGAGTGTGTACATTGACTTCGCCTGGAGCTCCTCGAGTTGAGATTGCCGCTGCTCCTCCTCCAACTCGGCGTCTTCGTCGGAGGAGGAGTCTTCTTCGGAGGATGAAGGGGGGTGTAACAAGGCGTTCACGGAGAGCATTTTTGCGGAGGCGTGCCGTGACAGTTTGTTCAGCGTGCTGTCACGCCTATCCGGGCCCAGGTTGTTTTGGAGGTTGCTCTTTCGGGCGGGCAAGGTGGTGGGGACGGAGAAGTCGGTGGTGGGGAGGGGGGAGAAGGAGGGGGAGGAGAGGTTGGAGGGCATGTCGGGCATGGCCTTGTTGGGCATGGCGGGCATGCCAGGTGAAGCAGGTGCAGAAAAGGCCACGTTAGGAAATTTCATGTCGGGAGTGGCCACGTTGGGAATGGCCACGTTGGGAATGGCCGTATTCGCGTCACTCATGCTCGGATCCCCCGGCAGGTCGTGGAGCACTCCGTCGCCAAAGTTGCTTGCTTGCTGGCTTGCTTGCTGGCCAGCGTTGGCGAACCCTTGACTGAACCCTTGCTTCATCTCGAGCGCTTCAATCTCCTTGAACTTCTGGCCTAGTTTCTCTTCCTCGTCGCAGCGGTCTTCCCCGGTGTTGATAGTAGTGTTGATAGTAGTGTTGATAGTAGTGTTGATAGCAGTGTTGATAGGGATGGCTATGTTGAAGGGAGGGTCGAAGGATGGGCGGTTGTAGTTCACTGGGGAGCTTGTTGGGCGGTGCAAGTTGCGTGTGTCGACGTCGAGTCCCCCGCCAATGACAGAGTCTAGGTCCGAGAACTGGCTTGAGACTGAGTTATCGTCGAGGTATTTGGCCTTTCCTATGGAGTGTACTCCAATTGAGTGTATTGTGTGGGGTACAGTTGTGGTTGTATTGGGGGCTGTGGTGGGTCGTGACGTAAGCGAAGTGAGAGAATCGTTGTCTGAGCAGATGGAGGGTGGGCCAGGGATGTGGTTAGAGGTAGATGGAGGTTTGTGGTAGGTCCAGTCGGGTGTGTTCATGCACTTGTGGTATTGTGAAGTGCAGAGAACGGGGGAGCGCTATCCGGTGCTTGCTTGATATGGGGGAATGAGGGGGGCAGGATTGGTTTGAGGCTTGTGTTGAACTGGGTACCGGAGGGCGTTGTTGTTGCGCTACTGTGGCGTGTATCTGTTAAGTCTAGGCATGAGGAAGGAAGAGAGAGTCTGATCACGGCGTTGGCTCATAAAATGATGAAGGAGAGCGGGAGCGGCGGAGCGGGAGCGGACTGCAGAGGGAGTGACGGCGACGGGCGAACACGCGGTTCACATGCCAGGCATGGCGGATAACTTATCTGCTCTCAGCTTGGCGTTTGTTCACCGCGTTGGTAGTTTTATAACCCGCCGATAAGTGGCAGCCCTAACTGGTTTCATGTCACGGTGTGTCGCGTTTTTTTCGTCACGGTGTGACTGTGAGGGTTGTAGTAAAACGAAGGACAGTCCCCTTTCCCCCCTGTTAGGATAGTTGGTAGTTGTATATGCAAACTTCAGCAAACTTATCGCCGCACTCACTCTAGCAAAGGGATGGCGAAAAGGGACGTTGAGTGAGGTCTCGCCGCTGTTGGGGATGAAGAAAAGAACAACATCTTAAGACCCTAAGCCACACACCGCCAACTGAGCAGAATACTACAAGGGGTACAGAATGAAGAGTCCCACGAACAGCGTCAGCGATGGTAAGCAGCGAGACGTGCGGCAACTCTTACCCCCTCGAGTCCGAGCCCGAGCCTGAGTTGTCTCCTCTCTCTCCTCTCTCTCCTCTCTCTCCTCTCTCTCATCTCTCTCCTCGCTCTCATCTCTCTCCTCTTTCTAATCTCCTTCCTATGTTCACACTGCATACATGGCTGACACTCTTTCGCTCGTGTAGAACGCGCCCTCCTCCTCTCTACCAACGAGCTCCTCCGCAACGTCGGCGTGGCCTCCAAGCCTCTCACCTCCTACTCCTCCCTCCGTAAGTCAGCCAGCTCCATGTTTGTCGCCATCTTCGAGGCCATGTTCCAGGTCAGGCTCAAGGGGATCGCGAGGAAGCCGAGCCACGTACAAGACTACGAGCACAACGCGCAGGCGGTCATTGACGCGTTGGGGACTAGCATCCTCAACATGGATCTGAGCCACATATCTGGGGCTGCCATTGTCAAGGGCGACGCGAGCGCGATTATGAACCTCGTGGACATTTTCGTGGGGATCTCGGAGGTTTGGCTCAAGAGGAGGTTTCAGAACGACGCGCTTGCCAGGACTAGCAGGCCGTTGGGCCTCAACGGGAATGCTCAGAAGCGGAAGAAGAAGGGAGGGAAGGCTGGAGTGGCACCCAACAGTGTAAGGCCTAAATCTGCCAGACCCGGCAGTGCGAGACCCGGCAGTGCCCGACCCGGCAGCGCGAGCGGGTCTCGGCCTAAGACGGAGGTGCCCGAACTCCAGATCCCGGCTGACCAAGAGCGCCCTACCACGTCGAAGAGCGCAAGGGCGAAGAGCGGGAAGACGGGGGGGGAGTTGCATGAGAGCCTCGCTAGTTTGGCGACTGATTATCCCAAGATGTGGGCGAGTTTGAGCGAGAGGGGGACGGCGACGAGCGGGAAAGGAGCTGCTGAGGGCGGGGCTGAGGTTGACAACGGCAAGCCGAGCAGGTAAGGCCGAATGACATACACACACATGTGTGCCATACACATGTGTGAACAAGGGGGCAGCGTATTTTGACCGGCGTGCTTTGATCACCGTGCTTTGACCGGCGTGCTTTGACCGGCGCGCTTTGATCGGCGTGGTGAACCTCTACTTCTCATTGCACCGTACATTCGACCACCTTTGTCGCCCCCCCTAACTTACCCCGCGCATCGCAGGCTTGAGTTCCTGGAGACCCGTATGCTGGAGGAGAGGGAGAGTAAGCAGAAGAGCGAGTACAGGCGGCTGCTGAAGGACAGGTTGGTGGCTTTGAGGAGGAAGGATATTTTGGAGGCGAAGAAGCAGATGTTCAGGCAGAGGGGCACGAGGCACGCCGAGAAGGTGAGGGGTATAAGGGTTGACGCGCAGAATGACAAGCTTCGGAGGGCTCAGATTAGCGCGAGGCTGAGGCGCAAGCAGGCGCAGGATGCCCGCATGAGGAAGCTGCACTTGAGCATGATCAAGAGTCTGCACTCGAGCAAGAGAGAGGCCGAGTTGGCGGACGCTCAGAAGTTGAGAATGATGAAGCAGGAGGGAGGGGCGAGGGCTCAGGCGCTGGACGCGTTCTTTGCGGAGAGGATTGAGATGGTCAATACGCATATTGGGGCGCAGGAGAACGAGAGGGCGGCGCAGAGCAGGGATCAGGAGGGCTTGATCAGGGTCATGCTGAGGGAGCTCGCCGCTGATAGCAAGGTCAGGGTGGAGGAGCAGATCAGGAGGGCGGCCGAGGTGGAGGAGGAGGAGACACGGAAGAGCGCCGAGGCGACGATTGCGCTCGCCACTGTCGTCGGGCTGGAGGACTGGAACGGGGTCTACAAGGACAGGTTCATGACGCCGACCGCGAGGAGCTTGAACGACGTTGCCAAGCTGCTGGACCAGGGCAGGAGCGAGAACGAGACGGAGAAGGTCGCCAAGACGAGGGAGAGCAGGCAGGAGCAGGTCAGGGCCGCGTACGGCGCGGTGTAGAAGGGGCGTAGGGGGGGGGGGGGGGCAGGGGATATAGAGACACGGAGTTGTTTGAAACAAGCCACTGCCGCCGAGCAGGGTTACAGCTTTGGGGTGAGAGCTTGTGAGACCAACATTTACTGAGATCCTTACACTGTACAGAAGCTGCTGTACAGGAATTGCGAACAGCGACAAGTTTGAACCGTTTTTCAGGTATTCTTCTTCAACCTTGATGACGAGATCTTGATTATTACTTTCGATAAGAAAGTTGTTCGCATATATATCCCTAACACAGACTGCAAGATGAGGAACACGGAACACCCCAACATGGTCAAGAACAGACAGCGTCGTTGACTTAATCGGTATTGCCATCATCCCCGCCAGGAGAGAGCTACATCGTGGTGGACAACGGCGCCGACAAGCTGCTCGAGTGCCCCCTCACAACCACTATAATACTCACGTGAACACAGCTTGCACACCAGCACCTCCTCCCTCACTAACACCCAAACCCTCCACAACGGCGCCTTCCAAATCGCCGTCGACCCCGCCCCCACTGACGCCGCCTTCGGCTCCGCCTCCTTCACGAGCACGGTCATCGCCGGCGAGCCCATCACGACCATCGTCGCGCTCTTTGACTCCTTCTCTAACCCCACGACCCACCCCGACGACAAGTTCAACTGCAACCTTGGCGACAACGACGCCTGGGCCAACAGAAGCCCTCTCATCCGAACCTCCCCCTCGACGTCTTTCACGGTCTCGCGACTCGAGACCGCCGCCGGCACCCACTCCTTCCGCGTCTTCCATCGCAACACGGAGACGGAAGTCTGCGGCTCGCCGTTCTACTTCCAAGTCGGACATCGGCCAGAGGGCGCGGAAGGAGGAGCGAGTGAACTCGGCGGTGATGCAGGTGATTGTGGAGGACTTGCCGATTACCTGCTTGAACGTGTGGTATGTCGTGTACGGGTGCGGAGAGCAAGTGAACGACGGCACGCAGATAACGTTCCTGGGCAGTACCGCCTTGAGCATCTACTTAGGAGCGAACAAGTGGCTGGAATGGAAGCAAGTGCAGGCGGACAGGAAGAATGTGGAGGCGTGGACTGAGAACGTGGAGTACAAGCTGGCGGAGAGCAAGGAGCTGTTGAGGGGGATCAAGGGGGGGGATTTGGAGGAGGGGGGGAGAGGTGAGGGGGGCAGAGGGGTGCCAGGGTTGTGCCGGCGATGCCGACTTTGCGGCTTAATCGTAATTTGAGGCTTTAGTCCAATTAACGTGCGCCTGAAACAAAACCCTCCTACGCATTACTTCCCTGCATCCTCTTCCTCATCTCCATCTGCAGTTTGGCCTCGCAGAACTGCAGCGCCTGCTTGACCTGCTTGTTGTTGGGCTCCATCTTCAAACTCTGTCCGAGAACCGGTAAAGCCTCCTCGTAACTTCCCATCGCGTGCAAAGCCATGCCCTTCCTGAATACGCCCTTGATGTACGTCGGTTCGATGTCGACGCACTTGTTGGCGTCCGCCAGGGCCTTCTCGTGGTGCCCCATCTTGAGGAAACACGCCGACCGATTGGCGAGGCAAAGGTGCTCCAGCCCGCCTCCGTTGGCAAGAGACTGGACCTTATCAATCGCCATACTGTAGAAGAGAATTGCCTGCGCGTACTCTCCCTGCAGGAACGCGTCGTTCCCCTCCAGCTTGTGCTGCTCAGCCTGAGGGGGGGGAGGGGGGAGGGTTAGGCGAGAGTACGAGTTGAGTGGGAGGGTTGGGAGAAGCGTGTTTGGTGCATGACGGCAGGGGCTGCTGCAGGGGCTGCGGCAGGGGCGCTCTCGGTTCTTGTACAGCGATTCAGCGTGCACAATCAAGCAATTCAGAGTGACTTGACCGGCTCGCAGTGTGTGTGTGTGTTCGCGGCTCACCTCCGCCTTCTTCTGCTCCCTAATCGCCAGCGTCGCCGCCTCGTCCAGGTTCGCGTTCTCCACGGTGGACTTGGTCAGGAACTTGTTCCCGACGCGCATCAAATGCTCGTTGATGATCTTCTTATTCTCCTCCGAGAACCTCGCGACGAACTGGTACTCCTCCTTCGTGTTCTCGTTAACCTGCGCCGACCCATCGAGCAAGTATGAATGAGCCACGGTGCTCGGCCCGAACGTAGTGTGGTCGCAGTTGATGGTCAGATTTGTGCACCCGGCAGAGTAAACGCGGTCGTCAGCGCCCTCGAAGCAGCCCGGCGAATACTGGATAGTGCAGTCCAGCGACTGGTCAATCTGGATGGTGGAGATGGTCTGCTTGATCTCAAACGTGCACCCCTTGCAGTCGTGGCACTCGACGTGCTGCGTCATGAGCTTCACGTTGAGCTTCAGCGTCAAGTTCTCACAGTGCTCGACGAAGATCTTGATGAGAGGAGTCTGCAGGTCAATCGTGCACACCCTTTGGACGCCGTCCTTGCTCTCAATTCCCTTGAAGACGAGAATCTTCTGGTCTTTAATGAACTCGTCCGAGATTGCGTCGGGAAGGTCGGCGGTCGTCAAAGTCAACTTGGCCGATTCCTCCAGCTCCTTCTGTCTATCTAACGCCGCCTTCGCGAGCTTCGCCTGCTCAGCCTTTCGCATCTCCTTTTCCTGATCGGCAGACCAGGCTCCGTCATGACCGAGAGCGGCTGCGGCGGCGGCTTCGTCGGCCTTGTTCGACTCTTCCAACTCAGTGTCGAGCTCGGAAGCGAGTGTGTCCCATTTATTATACTTCACGGAGGTTGTGTTGTTAGCCATGGCTGACATGACGTTGAGCGTTAGGAGTTACTGAGCGTGGGACTAAATGAGGGGGAGGGGGAGGGTTAGACGATGGATTCAAGGAGGAATAAAGTATGGCGGGATACCGGGGAGCTGAACTATGCTCGTGTTAAGCAGTTAAGGCAGATTTACAAACACTTACCCTGGTCTTGGATGATCGCCGGTATGCATTTCTCATTTCAGCGTTCGTGTTCTCACCGCACGGACGACTCACCAGTGCATCATGGTTCACGGCACGCCCAGACCAACCCCTCAGTCTCTGCACCACCGCTCTTCTTCCCCCTCGTTCCTCAGCACCGCCTTCTTCCTCCTTTTCGCATTGCTCGCTGGCATCTCCTTCACGCTCCCCTCTTACCTGCCCACTCTCAACTCGCGCAACCACGCCTCAGAAGATAGCACGCAGAAAAGCCTGCAGCTCCCCAAGGAAGGCCCCCAGCAGCCCTCCAGAACCCTTCCGCCCTTCCCGTACAACTTCAGAGACAATTTGCCCGAATGGCCGGCGACGCGTGTCCCCATGGACGTGTGGTTGCGCGAGAGCTCCGCTGCCTCGCCTTCGCAAATCTCGCAGATGACCTTGGACATGCCGTCATACCTCTTCAGCCCGCCGTCGCACTTCACAGCTCCTCAGCTTGGCGAGGTGGTTCTCGGCACCACGCACATTCTCATCGACGCCGTGCCCCACGCCACAATCTTAGTCACCATCGCGTCCTACCGCGATACATGTGCCCGCGCACCATCTCCAACATGCTCTCTCGCGCCAAGTACCCCCAGCGGCTCCGCTTCGCGATCGTCGAACAGAACGCCTCCTCCGACGTACCTTGCGATTCGCCAGCGACGCCGTGCAATGACGACCCGCTGCAGTTAATGTGCGTGCACGAGAAGCAGATTGATATCGTGAGGGTGCCGTATGAATCGGCGACTGGACCGGTCACGGCGCGCGCGATTGGGAGCCGGATGTACGCAGGGGAAGCGTTTGCTCTGCAGATCGACTCGCACCTTGAGTTCATTCGAGAGTGGGACGTCGCCGTGCTCGAGCAGCACTCTTCGACCGGCAATCTCGCCGCGGTGTTGACGACTTACCTTAGCAACATGAACAGCGGCGCGGTGGGACCAGATGGCGAGAACTTGCAGCACACGACACCGGTGATGGCACACAGCGGCTTCGTGAGCACACACGGCGTTGATTACTTGAGCCACGGAGCCACGGGCGCTCAAACTGACCATTTCAACAGCGGTATGCCCTTTTTGCCGTTATTGTCGCCGTACTGGGCGGCTGGCTGGTCATTCTCGCCTGGAAAGTTCGTGGTTGACGTCCCTAACGACCCGTACCTGCCCATGGTCTTCAACGGCGAGGAGATCTCGATGGGACTACGCGGTTGGAGTCACGGCTACGACTACTACAGTCCCACCGCCGTCGCCTACCACTTCTACGAGTCGGGCGAGAACAAGGAGATGAGGAAAGAGGTGCCGCACTTCTGGGAGAATCAGCGAGCCCACGCCGGAAGCGATCTGAAGAGCTACAAGCGCCTCGTGGGGCTGCTGAAAATGGCGCCGGAACTCAGGCCAGGGATCGACTACGACGACAGAGAGGAGGCAGGGCACGCTACGGGCTGGGGAGCGTGAGGGACGTGTACGTTGCAAACACGCGTCTACGTGCTGCTCAAGTGAGCAGGTCATCAAGTTCGCAGCTACACGACGCCTGCATGCAAGTCATTCCCCTGCGTGCACGTCATTCCCCTGCGTGCATGTCATTCCCGCTGGCGCCCTCCTAACTGACAGTGTCACTAACACTCGCTTCGTGTTCTCAGGAACCTCTTCTAGTCGATGTTGAAGACCGACGAGAACCTAGTCGTCGCGGCGTTCGTCGAGTCGGGCAGCATGCACCGCGAGTTCGTGCCGCTCCTCAGACCCAACGGCGAAGGTATTGATTACGGCAGTCTCGAGCATTTCGTCGTTCCTGTTCCTGCCAAGGATGGCGCGGTCGCGGCCAAGGAGGACGACGGCGATGATTACGACGACGACGACGACGACGACTACAATGCGACTGGTAAGATCCGTATCCTCTAAGAGAGTGCACCATTAACTCGGGAAGGACGCGTTGGCGGTATCTTGGTGTCGGGCGCGTTTTCCCCATAAATGGCGACGGGCACGGGACGGCAGAGGCGTTACGATCGCCGAAGCGGGCAGCCCGGAACACATGGAGTTTTCGTCTTTTTTCGCTGACTTATTCTCGTGCTTCTCATGTGTCTTCCCCCCTCCTCCCCCCCCTCCCCCTCTTCCCCTCCTGCCCCTCCCCCCCCTCTCCCCCCCCCCTCAAAGACCAGCGGATCTTGGCCACTTCCAAAATTACGTTCGCTCCGGAGACGCCATCCGCGCCATTCTGTCCGCCGTCATGTCCGCCATCCTCTCCGACCGGCCGACCCTCCTTCTTGACTCGAGCTGCCAATACTCAGGCTGCCCAATCCTTAACCTTACCTCCCTTCGGTTCAATCCAAGCACCATGAAGTTCGAACCCTCTCTCCAAATACTGTCGTCTCACAACGCCACACACTCTTTTGTCCTCCTCCGCCTCAAACGCTCCGTCGCCAGCATCTCTAACGGCTCCTCCCGCCACTCCAAGCACATCATGCTGCTCAGAATTGCGAAACAAACCGGCATACTCATCGATCCGAACGGCAACCAGCAAGTGAAGCTCTCGCTGTTCCTCCTAACCTTGATCGCGAAGCAGCTAAGGTTAAGGAAGGTGGTAATCCTTACCGGCGCGAACCTCAACGTCGACGTGCCCTCAGCCAAAAAGAATGTTGCGTCCATGGCCGACAGAGGCTGGTGTCTGTATGTGTGCATAACTTTCATCCTCCTGTCACTCCAATCGCCGAGCTTGTCCATGGAAGAGCTGTACGAGAAGGTGTGTGAGGACGTTGCGAAGGAAAATGGCATGGAGCGGTGGCTGGCGGGAGTTGGTCAGGTGATTGAATTTTTCTTTGACGACTACGAACAGACTCATGGTGCTCATGAGCAGGGAATTGTATAACCAAAACGCTCTGTCGTAGATCAAATTCAAGCGTTCATCCCTTCAACACCGTGCCCCCCCCCTCTTCCTCCCACGAACAGACTCGTGAGCAGGGAACTGAACAAACAACAGCTCTGCATGTCTCGTTCTTCTCGATTTCAAATGTTTTGTAAACTATTGCATCATGGTTGCACAGTATTTCATATAAAGCCTCAAAATACGATTAAGCCGCGTCGTCAGCATCTAGACGTTCTTCTTGAACGCCTCGAGCTCCTCTCGCGATGCTTTCTCCCGCTCCGCAGCCGCCTTCAAGTCCCTCTTCGCCACCTTCTCCCGCTCCGCAGCCGCCTTCTCTCGCTCCTCCGCAGCCTCCTTCTCCCGCTCCAACCTCGCAATCTTCTGCGCGTCGCTCTCCCCCTCCTCCGCCTTGATCTCTTCTCCTCAAATCGCCGGCATAATCCTGGCACCCTTGCCGACAGTGTAAGGATCTCAGTAAAATGTGGTCTCACAAGCTCTCGCCCCGGACCTGTTACCCTTGCCGCAAACGTCGCGTACGCGTGCCTATTTCAACGTCGCGCCTTACTCTCAAGCGGGTGGTCTCACGGCGAGAGACTGCCGACAAGGCGACCAGAACATGACCTGCCATTGCAACCTAAGAACGGCGTGTATCATTAAGCAAGGCGACAGTGAGAGTATCCACGATCAAAGCGCAAAATGCGGCAACGCGCGAGCCATCGGCGCGAGTGCCGCAACTTACTCGTGAGAAGGGAATTGAACAAACAACAGCGCTGCATGGCTCGTTCTTCTCGATTTCAAAAATTTAGACGCAAAGCTTGTACGTTCAGTGTTGTTGCACAAATCTCAAACAACCCCGCTGTTCTCCCTGACCAGCGCCGTCGGGTCGTAGCGCATCGAGTTCTCCTTCTGCACCCCCCTCCTCGAGCTGGTGGCAACCCCTTGCCCGCCGCTGAGTTTCCTCTCAGTGGCGTTGTCTACGAACTTGTCGTCGTCTCCCACGATTTCAAACTGCAGAATCTCCTCCAGTATGTCCTCCGTAGTAATCACACCGCTCGCCTTCTTCCCGTCAGCAACAATCAGCATGTGAATCCTCTTCTCCTTGCAAGTGTCAAACGCCACTCCCAGATCCGCCTTCTCGCTCACCGTCACAACCCTCTTGGTGGCGTCAAAGCTCTTGACGATTTTCTTGAGCGGAGTTTTCTTCTCGTGACCCAGTCCGACTAAGTCCTTCGCGTACAGGATCGCGACGATGTTGTCCTGCTTTCCGTCGAACACGGGGATCCTCGTATGTCCCAACTCGAGCATCTCCAGAACCGTCTTCTTGTCAATCAGCGCTGTGATGGGGAGCTTGTACGTCGTGCTGAGGGGGGTCATGACCTCGACCACTTTCCTGTCCTTGTAAGTGAGCGCGCCTTTCAAGATGTGACCCTGCGCGAGCGAAGCGAGTGTTAGCGAGCGCCACACACACACACCGATGGTCCCTACCATACACAAGTCGGTGTAAAACGCGCTCTGTTTCTCACCTGCTCTCTGCCAATGCCGCTCTCGAGCGCGTGCGCGGGATCGTCGACGTTCAGCGTAATGAGCGACAGCAACTCAGCCTTGGTGTACACGGCCGAGATCTCCTTGCCGAGGAGGTAGTCCAGGATCAGGCTGATGGGGTAAGCGACGACGAAGCACAGGACGAGGAACATCCAGACGAGGGGGACGGACTGGGGGGGAGAAAGTGAGCCAAAGTTGGCGGCGGTGTGAACAAAGGGGTGTGTGAACCAAATACACCCACCCACCCTTCGCTCGGTGGTTGCCAAGAAAGTGCGGCGGTCGCTAGCAACAGTTCAAAGGCTCGCGTTGTTCGGAACGTTTGTTGTTGCGCGAGTTGTTCGGGTAAAGCGGCGCGAACGAACAGAAGAGGCTGTGCGTGGACAAAACGCGTTTTGAGCCGGTCGTTTTGAGCCGACTTGCTTTGTGAGCGGCTCAGAGAACGCTTAGTTTGCTCTTGGGCTCAGAGTCGCTTCGTTTGTGCGCCATGCGCTGCCGCTTGCGCGCTGCTTACCTTGGCCCCGATGTAGAGCGCGTGGCGAGAGCAGACGCTCTGCGGGATGATCTCTCCAAAGACGACAATCACAGCGGTGGTGATGAGCCCACCCATGATGCCCGAGGACATGCCTGCTAGGAGAATGGCAATCATGGCGTTGACGAGAGTGTTGCCGAGGAGGAGAGTGCAGAGGAGGAGGTTGCCGTGCTTGCGGAGAGGGAGGATCTTGGCGGCGTTCGAACGCTCGTTGATGTCAGGGCTGCCTTCGATAACGATGCGCAAATCCTCTTCAGCAAATGACATGAGGCCCAGGTTGAGGCCAGAGAAGAGGCCGGATAACATGATGAGAACGGTGGCGAAAATTAAGTCGGCGCTCATGGAGCCCATAATGGCCGCGTAGCCTGCGTCGGCAATGTCACAGATACACTCTGGGCAGTCTTCGAGGGAGCGGACATCTACCATGGGGACCTAAATGGGCTAATGGGGCTAAGGGGCAGGGGGGTTAGCGGCAGCAGGGTTAGCGGCAGCAGGGTTAGCGGCAGGGGGGCTAGCGGCGTGACGAGAGTAATATCCATGCATTGTCGCAACAAAAGTGAGAGGTGGCTCACAGGGCTCTGGCAATAAGATTCGCCTGCAAGATTTATTCGCAGTTATCTGTTGAGCTCAGCACGCGCGTGCAGTAGCCAACAAGGGTTTTTAGCCAGTCTGAACACGTGCCATTAATTAAAAGGTTTTTTCCCAGTCTGTTAGGGTTTCCCCCATTTTTTTGCAATGTCCTACTTCATTTTGCTATAGTCCAAGCCTGGGATTCGGTAGTCCCCCCCAATCCCCTCGTAGTCGATTCCCTCCGCCAGCCACATGCCCTCCTCCACCGGCCTCAAGTACTGCATGAACTCTCTGTGCATCTCCCCGCTCTTGACGAACTGGCAAATCTGCGTCGCGTCCGCGCTCTTCTTCCGTTCCACGTCGATCCCAAAAAGGTCGTAAAACGCGTGAGCCGCCCTGACGTTACCCAACCCGTACCGCTCCAACATATGCGCCTCCCTCTCGTCGAACGCAGCCGTGTTCTGCATCCCAATAACACCCAACAGCCGCTCCATACTCCGCCTTCCACTCCCCTCGTGCGCCCCGCTGTGCTCCCAGAAGTGCTTCACCTTCTTCCTAACGGCAGCATTCTCCCCAATCGCATAGTAGTGAAAACAAACGCTGCGCAGAGGCGTATAAAAGTCGTACCTGCGAGCACAGCGAGCGTGAGCGAGGGTTGATGGGAGGGAAACAAGGGAGTCGAACAAGGCTCGTGAGAGTAAATGACGGCTAGGCTCGGGAATTCGCGGCTCGCGTCTCGTAAACTCGTTATGCTCGCTCGCTTGTCTCCACTCGCTTCGCTCTTGCACGTACCCGTGCGTGAACCCCCTCACCCCAACGCTAATCTCCTCCCCCATGAACACCATGGCGAGGTACGGATCGTACGGCACGTCTCTCACGAACTGCCCCGCCGAAAAGACAAAGCCGGCGGCGAAATAGGGGCTCAGGGTGGGCATGGTCGTGATGGGAGGGATCACCTCGGGCTGGGAGTTGTGGCGCATGTACGACCCCTGGTGAGTCTTCTCGAAGGCGGAGTTGCACATTATGGGCGTGGTTTTGCGCAGGCTCTGGCCCGAGGGACCAATGGAGTGCTGGATGTCGGTCAGGTACGTCGTCAAGACGGCCTGGGGGGGGTATGCTTGGGTGAGCGAGGGGCCACACACATGTGTGAACAAGGGGGGAGGCGGCGGGAACAAAGGCGGCCAGAAACGCAGAGCAGCATATCGGCCGTGACAACGCGGTTGCGAGGGCGATTTGCGCTCAGAATGCACGGCTTTCGAGACCTCCTTTGAGGGCGTATTTGCGAGAGAGGAGCGCAGAATGTTCTGATCGTAGCGCGTTTTGGACCGCTGCTCTTCAGGCCGTGCGCCTCAGAGCTCCAGGCCCAGAACGCCCAGCTCCCCGCGTTTTTTGATCACCGCAGCCCTCTTTGTTCAACGCACGTGCGTGGCTCACCTTGGCATTCCCCGTCCCCTCCAGCTGCCCCACAATCTCCTCATCCCACCCCTTCACAAAGCCCAAATGCGCGTCAATCTGCATCGCGTACTTCTCGCCCCCGTACAGCCGGCTCCCGATCGCGCGCGCGGTCACAGGACCGGTCGCAACGTCAGCGGGGACGTTGAATAGGTCGATTTGGGACGAGTGGATGCACATGGGTTGGGAGGGTTCGGTGGCGCAGGGGGTGGGGGGGACGTTGCAGGGCACGTCGGTGAGATCGTTCTGCTGGACGATGCCGAAGCGGAGCCGCGAGGGATGGGTTGCGCGGGAGAGGATGTCGGTGACGGTTTGGGGACACATTGGGTCGCGGTAGGAGGCGATGGAGATGAAGATCGTTGGCAGGAGCGGGGCTAGCTCGTCCTTGGGGTTCGGAATGTGAGTTATGCCCAGAAAAGGCTGGGCGTTGTAGGTGGGCAGGTCGGGCAGGAAGGTGGGCACTTGGACGGTCATCTTTGTCTGCTCATCGGCAGCGAGCGTTTCGCCAACCCACGTGTCCATCATCATTGGCTCAGAAGGCCACTGGTGGTTCGAGTTCTGAGCAAAGTTGAAAGGAAAGCGCCGGGCTGGCAAAGGCGAGGCGTGGGGGTCGAAAGGCTCGGAGTTAGCTTTAGCAGGCCTCGTTGGCGGCGGCGGGCGGTGTTTCACTGGGAACCCTTCCACGCCATTCTGCCCCGTTAAATGCAGATGCAGCGAGTTGTGGAGGTAGAAGGAGGTGGCAATGAAGGTCAGGAGGGTGAGTACGGCCAGGATAAGGATCAGTTTGAGGGAGGAGGAGGAGGAAGGGCGGATGGTGGAGGTTGGGGGTTGCCGTGGGATCATTTGGAAGAAGGCACCAGCAGCGTGGTTAGCAGAAGTGTGTAGGTTAGCAGATATATACAGTTAGGGATTGGCCGTTGAAGGGGACGGAAGGAGCGACGCGTCGTAGGCGACTGGGGTCGGATAAACGGTAGGTCGGGGAGGTCTGAATGAAGCGGGTGAGCGGATGGGGTAGAGAGTAGCGGCCGTCGCAGTGGTGATGTGATGCGAAAATCGCCATCTCACCGACAACGCGACGCTCAACAAGCACCGCAAAGTAACGAGTGAGGCATCTACGCGAGAGCTGCCAATTCTCGCTGAGCGCACGCTAGTTGACCACCATCACCCACTCCCCTGGCTAACCAATTGGAGCTGGTACGGCCACCCCCTGCCCCCCTTTCAGCAATACTGCAAACCTTCAAACGAGCGACAAGCAAACACCTCCACTCCTCACGCTCACACTAGCCGCTCCCGCTGGATGACGAGCGCATTGTTCGAGCTCGTGGAGAGCAGGCAGTGGCAGATGGCAATCACCCATATCCGATCCCTCGCAGACGGTGACGCGGCCGATCAGCTCTTCTTCGAGAGCCAGTATGGCAACACTGTCATCATGATGGCCTGTACGAAGCCGGCGCCACTGGAACTCTATCAGCTGATGATCACGAAGGCCAAGCTCGACTCGAGGAAGAAGTGCCTGCTGGCCATCCCCAATCGTTGGGGCGCCACTTTCACCCTCGCGTCCCGCAACTACGCCGCCCTCGCCGCCCGCGTCCACGGCGGCGAGCTCAACTTCCGCTGCCTCGTCTCTCCCCTCGGCTTCCGCCTCCTCACCCGCGTCAGCATCCTCATCTGCCTCAAGAGGCTCACCGCCGAGCCCAACCCCGCCCTCGATTCCATGGTCCGCCGCGCCCACGCGCGTCTCCCGCAAGACATGTGGTCGGAGATCCTCTCTTTCATGCAGGCGTGTAGGTAACGCGAGCGGATGTATGTAAGTGTTGTAGCGAGATTTACGTTGTTGAACGATCCACGCAGCGCACACACGTCAAACTTGCGCGCATTGAACATAACGAAGAACCCCTCATCCCTTCTCTCATTCTTTCCTCTCTGCCGCCGCTCATGTTCAAGTGGTTGGTGCTCGGCTATTTGCTCCTCGTGGCGAAGGAGCTCTACTTCATGTCCGGCCCGCCCGTCTGCACGGCCCTGTCCCGGCATTGCATTCCGTCCCTAATTCCCCCTTTCTGGACCCTTTCAGTGGACCTCTCAGTCCAGTCTTCCAAATATGAATACGACCCCCTCCCGGACTGCAGCTTCATCGTCTCCTTCTCCAACTTTACCACCCTGTCCCCCTCCTACGACCACACGTGCTACCTCAACCTGACCGCCTTCCACCGGCGCCGAACGCCCGAGAGAGACCTTGATCCCCCCACTCCCATCATGGCCAACTTGGATATATCGTACATGAACACACTCGTGAAAACCATTAAAGTGGAGCTGTCAGATGTGCGCCCCGTGCGAGTCGGGGGGCGCCGCACCTCCACAGAATACCGCGACCTTCTCTCCGCCCCAACCGACATCACCCCCTCCATCACCCCCTCCATCACCCCCTCCATCACCCCCTCCATCACCCCCTCCATCACCCCCTCCATCA
>Ga0307985_10001013_pt1 | contig 16053 bp, 16 predicted proteins | sample EllFjometageno80_FD_203155 | JGI IMG/M metagenome (GOLD analysis project Ga0307985, IMG submission 203155) | Marine microbial communities from Ellis Fjord, Antarctic Ocean - #80 | ecosystem: Environmental > Aquatic > Marine > Unclassified | place: Southern Ocean | collected 2014-10-09 | reverse complement strand
AAAAAGCAAAAGATTTAAAAACAATTGATCCGTATTTTGAAAGACTTTTTAATATGGTTAAGCATGCTAGTAAACGAATTAAAAATGAAACTAACATTTCTTCCGGAGCTACTTCAGTATCATTTGCCGCAGTGAGATATATTCTAGATAATATTACGGAGCTCAAATCAAAAAAAATTTTATTATTTGGAACTGGTAAAATTGGTAGAAACACTTGTGAGAATTTAGTAAAACACACTTCTAATAAACAAATAACTCTAATTAACAGAACAGAAAATAAAGCAAAAATTATTGCTGGTAAATTTAAATTGATTGTAAAAAATATTTCTGAATTAAATTCTGAAATATCTCAGAGTGATGTTTTAATTGTTGCAACCTCCTCGAACAAACCAACTGTAACTAACAAAAACATATCGATTTCTAAACCTCTATTGATACTAGACCTTTCTGTTCCTAAAAATGTGAATGAAAATTTAGCTGCAAATTCTAATATTAAACTATTAGACTTAGACTACTTGTCGAACGTAACTGATTTAAATAAAGAAAATAGAAAAAAGTTTATTCCAGATGCAGAGAAAATAATTCAAGAAGTAACCGAAGATTTTGAATTATGGCTAGAAACAAGAAAATTTGCTCCTACCGTAAATGAATTAAAAACTAAACTTAAAAAGTTACAGTCAGACAAAATCAATACGCTAAAGAAAAAATCTTCAAATGTTGATGAAGACAATCTACAACAGGTCTCTGAACATTTAATTCAAAAAATAACTAATCAGGTAGCTAATTACTTAAAAGAGAGTAAAGAATTTGATAAAGAATTAAAGTCTATTAGAAATATTTTTCAGTTAGATTCAAATGGACAATAAAATAAGAATAGGAACTAGGGGGAGTAAATTAGCTCTTTGGCAAGCAAATTTTGCTAAGTCAGTACTAGAAAAAGAAAATATTAAGGCTGAAATAATAATAATTAAGTCTTCTGGAGATTTAAATCAATCTATTCCCTTATATGAATTTGGCGTTACTGGAATATTTACAAAAAGTCTAGACCAAGCATTACTCAACAATAAAATTGATATTGCTGTCCATAGTCTTAAAGATGTTCCTATTGAACCTGCAAAAGGACTGAAAATAAATTGTGTATTTAAAAGAGCTGATCCCTTGGATGTATTGGTTTTAAAAAATGATACAATAAATTTTGAAAAAAAATTAACGATTGCTACTAGTAGTATTAGAAGAAAATGCCAGTGGATAAATAAATATCCTCATCATAAAATTGCTGTTTTGAGAGGTAATATAGATTCCCGATTAGAAAAAATTAATAAAAACAATTGGGATGGGGCAATATTTGCTAAAGCTGGATTAGATAGGTTGTCACTAGACTCTAACAAAATGATAGTGCTAGACTGGATGATTCCATCTGCTGCACAAGGAACAATTGGAATTGCATCAAGAGAAGAAGATGTAGAATTAAATAATTTACTTCACAAAATTAACTGTCAAGAAACCATGCATTGTGTGAATCAAGAAAGAGAATTTTTACAATTAATGGGAGGAGGATGTACTATGCCTATTTCATCTTATGCTAGAATACATGACAATAAATTGATTTTAACTTCAAACCTATGCTCAATTGACGGAAAAGATTCTATCTCACAAACAGACATTTATAATAAAACTGATTTTAAGGCAGGAAAGAAAAGTTGTGAAAAGATACTTCTCAGTGGTGGAGTGAAAATTTTTGAAAAATTGAAAAATTTGAAATGACAAAGTTTAAAATTCTTTCAACAAAAAAATTAAACATAACTAATCAAAATTTGTTTAAAGCTAGCAACTTGGATTTAACTCAACATGACTTTATTAATATTTCAACAACTACATTTAAACTTCCTAATCATAATGGTGCTTGGATTTTTACAAGTAAATCTGCCGTCAATGCCGTTTTTTCATCTAAAGAAAAAACAAAGTGTATTGGTAAAACCATCTATTGTGTGGGAGAAAATACAAAATCATTATTATTAAAAAATGGTCAAAAAGTGATAAAAATGACTAAAAATTCATCAAAATTGTCCAATTTTATTAAAAAAAATGCCAAAAATGAAAATTATGTATTTTGCTGTGGAAGTATAAAAAACAAAGAACTTAACACTTTTTTTAAAAAAAATAACATCACTTTAACAGAAATTCCTGTTTATAAAACCATTTTAAATTCAATAAAAATTAAAAAAAAGTTTGATGGAATAATGTTTTTTAGTCCAAGTGGTGTGAAAAGTTATTTAGAAAAAAATTCTTTTGATGACAATTCTTGTATTTGTATAGGAGAAACTACTTCAAGTTATGCTTCAAAATTCTCAAAAAATATAATCACCTGTGATAGCCCATCCATTAACAATGTGATAGCCTTAACTATTAATTTATTTAAACATGAGTCAAATTAAAAATCCGTTATTTTTAAAGGCCTTAAAAGGAGAAACTGTTAGCAGACCTCCTGTGTGGATAATGAGACAAGCTGGAAGATACCTGCCAGAATTTATGGTTTTAAAAAATAAATATGATTTTTTTACAAGATGCCAAACTCCTGAGCTTGCAGCTGAAATTACTATGATGCCAATAAAAAAAATTGGGGTTGATGCTGCTATTCTATTTAGTGACATTCTTGTGATTCCTCAGGCAATGGGCGTAAATGTAGAGATGAAAAATAATTTTGGGCCTTATATTGAATTCCCTATTCAATCAAAAGCTGATGTAATTAATTTAAATACTCAAAATGTTGAAGATCGTTTAAATTATGTTTTTGAGGCGATTAGACTCAGTAAAGAAGCTTTAAATGATGAAATTCCATTAATAGGTTTCGCAGGTTCCCCATGGACAATTTTATGCTATATGGTTCAAGGAAGTGGTTCAAGAAATTTTGATAAAGCAAAAAATTTCTGTTTTAAAAATCCGGAGCTAGCTCAAATGCTGTTAAGCAAAATAACAATGATAACTATTGAATATTTAAAACTAAAAATTGAAGCCGGAGTTGATGCAGTTCAGATTTTTGACTCTTGGGGGGGGGTATTATCTCATTCTGATTACCAATTGTTTTCACTCCCTTATATCCAAAAAATAACAGCTGCACTAAACAAAATTAGTCCAGTAATAATTTACCCTAAGGGATGCTGGCATGCACTTTCAGATTATTCAAAAATCGGAGCCTCTGCAATAGGATTAGACTGGACTTGTTCAGCAAGAAATGCTCGTTATTTAACTCAAAATAACGTTACTCTTCAAGGGAATTTTGATCCAAGCAGGTTGTTTTCTTCAAAAAAAACAATCATATCTCAAACTAATCAAATGCTAAATGATTTTGGGAAAGATAAGTATATAGCGAATTTAGGACACGGTATCTTGCCAAATACACCTGTTGAAAATGTTAAGATTTTTGTAGAAACAATCAAAGAATTTAGCTTAAATGAAAAATAAATTTTCAAGTTTTATTGATGATTTACAGAAGATTATAACAGACGCTTGTGAAAAAATAGATGGTAAATCTAAGTTTAAAAAAACTCATTGGAAAAGAAATGAAGGAGGGGGAGGAATGACAATGGTGATTGAAAATGGAAATGTTTTTGAAAAAGGAGGTGTAAATATTTCTAAAGTCTACGGAAAGCTTCCAGAAATTATGGCTGAACAACTTAAGCTCAATGATGTTGAATTTTTTGCTTGCGGGCTCAGTTTGGTATTGCATCCAAAAAATCCAATGGCACCAACAGTACATGCTAATTTCAGATATTTTGAAACATATAAAGATGATTTATTAATTGATCAATGGTTTGGAGGAGGGATGGATTTAACTCCATATTATTTATTTGAAAAAGATGCTATTCATTTTCATGAAGTTTGCAAGCAAGTTTGTGATAGACATGACGAAAATTTTTATAAAACATATAAACAAAAATGTGATGAATATTTTTGGAATTCACACAGGGAAGAAGCCAGAGGAATCGGTGGGCTATTTTTTGATTATTGTAGACCCAATAAAAAAATGTCAATAAATGATTGGTTTTTATATATTTCTGATTTAGGAAATTCTTTTCTCGATTCATATGTGACAATAATTGAAAGAAGAAAAAACTTGCCTTACAGTCCTGAAAATAAAAAATGGCAAGAAATAAGACGTGGTAGATATGTCGAATTTAACCTTTTACATGACAAAGGCACTCTTTTTGGGTTAAAAACAAACGGTAGGATAGAGAGTATTTTCATAAGCTTACCTCCAAAAGTTCAGTGGGTATACGATTTTAATCCAAAAAAAAATAGTGAAGAACAAATGCTTATAGACGTTTTAAAATCACCCATTAAATGGGTATAAAATAAAAAATATGTTTCCACTAAATAGAAATCGTAGATTAAGATCCAAATCTTCATTAAGGAATTTAGTAAGAGAGTCTTCTTTAAGTCCAAATGACTTTATTGTTCCTCTTTTTATTTGTGAGGGCGAAAAAATTAAAGAAGAAATAAAGTCTATGCCTGAATATTATAGATTAAGTCTTGACAATTTAAAAAAAGAAGTAAGGGAATTGTGGGGTATTGGAGTGCAGGCCATTTTATTGTTTGTTAAAGTCCCTTATAAACTAAAAGATAATTCTGGAAGTGAAGCTGTAAATGAAGATGGGCTGATGCAAAGAGCTATTAAAGAGATTAAAAATACAGTTCCTGAAATTACCATAATGACAGATATAGCTCTTGACCCTTACTCAATTCATGGTCATGATGGAATTGTAAAAAACAATCTTATTTTAAATGACGAAACCAATGAAGTGCTCTCAAAAATGGCTTTATCACATGCTATGTCAGGAGCTGATGTATTGGCGCCTAGTGATATGATGGATGGAAGAGTATTAGCAATAAGGCAAGAATTAGAGAAAAACGGATTTCATGACACCTCGATTATGAGTTATAGTGCTAAGTATGCCTCGTCTTTTTACGGTCCATTTAGAGATGCGCTGGGCTCCAAACCTGGGTTTGGAGATAAAAAAACCTATCAAATGGATATCGGAAATAGGACAGAAGCAATAAAAGAAGCGCTTTCAGACATTGAAGAGGGAGCAGACATTTTAATGATCAAACCTGGAATAGCTTATTTAGATATTGTTAGGGAGATTAAAAACACTATAAACATTCCCCTAGCTGTATATCAAGTTAGTGGAGAATATGCCATGGTAAAAGCAGGATCTAAATTAGGATGGATAAATCATGATGAAATAATGATGGAACAATTAAACTCTATCAAAAGAGCTGGTGCTAATATGATAGCTACCTATTTTGCTAAAGAAGCTATTAAATTAATCTCTTAAATTTTTGATACATTAGCTTTATATGAAAAAAAAAATTGGATTAATATTTGCTCTTTTTTTAATTTTTCTATTTCCTTCTGATTTAATCTATTTATCTGAACTAGTTAGTACCATTTATAAAATTCAAAGAACTGATCCAGATATAACTGATTATAAGTATTTTGACAATATAGAAATTCCCAAAAGCAAAAACCCACAAGCTTGGCCAGTTCATGAAAAATACAATAAGACTCCATCAACAGAAAAATTAAATTCTAAAAATTCAACTTTAGGAACAATCGCTTTTTTAATTATTAAAAATGATTCCATATGGCATGAAAAATATTATGAAGGATACGATACAAATTCTTTTAGTAATTCTTTTTCCATGTCTAAAAGTATCGTTTCTGCAGCCATGGGAAGAGCAATTCAAGAGGGGTTTTTTAAAGGTCTAAATGACAAGGTTGGATCTTATATTCCAGAATACAACGAAGGCTTTGCTTCTGAGTTGACCATTGGTGATTTGTCAAGTATGTCTTCTGGAATGAAATGGAATGAAAGTTATACTAATATATTTGGAGTTACAGCAAGAGCATATGTTGGAAGTAATTTGAATAAACTGATTAAATCAAGACCTATAATAAAAAAGCCGGGAAAATCATTTGAGTATCTAAGCAGTGACACACAACTTTTAGCAATGACTATTGAAAAAGCTACTAAAAGAAAATTATCTGACTTAGTTTATGATTGGTTTTGGAATCCTATGGGTGCAGAAAACAAGGCCTTATGGCAAGTAGACAACCTCAAAACAAATACAGAAAAAGCATATTGCTGTTTTAATTCTAATGCTAGAGATTTTGCAAGGTTTGGGAAATTATACAAAGATCACGGCCTTTGGAAAGGTAAAAGGTTATTAGATTCAACTTTCATAAAAAAATCTTTGACAGCTAGGTTCCTTTCAAGTCCTCAATACGGATACGGATTTTGGCTTGGAAATTTACAAGAAAAAAAATATTTTGCTATGAGAGGATATTTAGGGCAATATGTAATTGTATTCCCTAAAGAAAATGTAGTTATTGTTCGTCTTGGAAGAATGGAAGAAAGCACAGAGGAAAGAGTGTACATTGAAGAAGCCTTCAAGATGCTCGAGATAACATAAAACATATAATTTGAAATCTACAGCACTTCTTTCAGTAAGAAATCTTTACGTCTCAATTTCTAAAATTCCTATTTTAAAAAATATTTCTTTTGATTTAAAAAAAAATGAAATTTTAGGATTTGTAGGAGAATCTGGAAGCGGAAAATCTATTACTGCATTTTCCATAATCAATCTATTAAGATCAAAAAATATTACTAAAACAGGAACTATTAATTATAATGGGGATTTTATTGAATCTCTTGGATCTAAAGGTTTTGAAAAAATAAGAGGAAATGAAATTTCAATAATTTTTCAAGAACCAATGAGCTCTCTAAATCCAAGTATGAAATGTGGAGAACAAATATTAGAAATAATTTTAAATCATAATTTAATCAGCTTAAAAAAAGGGAAAAACAAAGTTTTAGAGCTAATAAAAAAAGTTCAGTTAATTGAATCTGAAATAGTTTATGGAAAATACCCACATCAGCTTAGTGGCGGTCAACAACAACGGATTATGATTGCCATGGCTATTGCTTGTGATCCAAAAGTTTTAATTGCTGACGAACCAACAACATCACTGGACGGTATTGTAAAAAAAGAAGTCATAAATCTTTTAAAATCGATTCAAAAAGAAACAGAAATGAGTATAATCTTTATATCTCATGACCTTCACCTAGTTTCTAAAATAGCTGAAAAAATTATTGTTTTAAATAAAGGAGAAATCGTAGAGCTTGGCAGTAGCCATCAAATTTTTAATAACCCTAAAAAACTCTATACTAAGCTTTTATTAAATGCTAGACCTCCTAGAAATGTTAGACCAGCAAGGTTGCCTACAAATGAAAAAAACATAAACACATCATTAATTTCGAAGAAAGAAAGAGTTGAAGCTCACAATAATTTATATCAACATGACCCTATTTTGAAAATTGAAAATTTAGGGTTTTCTTATGAAGATAAAAAGGTTTTAAATAATGTAAGTTTTAATTTATTTAAAGGAGAAACTCTAGGGTTAATTGGTGAATCTGGTTCTGGAAAATCTACTATTGCCAAATCTATATTAAATTTAAACAGATTTGATAAAGGTCAGATTATTTATAACAAAAAGTGTATAAAGACGTATAATAATACAGAATTTAGAAGAAAAATTCAATTGGTTTTTCAAGACCCTTATTCATCTTTAAATCCTGAAATTTCTATTGGCTACTCAATAATGGAGCCAATGCTTGCTCATAAACTTTACAAAACAAAAAAAGAGTCAAAAGAAAAAGTTATTTCACTTTTAAAACAAGTAAATCTTATTGAAAGTGATTTTAATAAATTTCCTTATCAATTTTCTGGAGGACAACGACAAAGAATAGTTATCGCAAGAGCTTTGGCGTTAAACCCTGAAATACTAATTTGTGATGAATCAGTTTCTGCTTTAGATGTTACTGTTCAAGCTCAAATATTAAACCTATTAAATCAATTAAAAGAAAAATATTCAATTACCATTTTATTTATATCTCATGACTTGTCGGTTGTGAAATACATGTCTGATCGAATTATAATATTGAACAATGGTAAGATTGAAGAAGTCAACGAGACTGATCAGCTTTTTTTAGAGCCAAAAAAAGATTACACAAAGAACCTATTATTGGCCAATGACTTTTAAAATGAATTATAAAAAGTGCTTATATTTAGCAATTAGTTATTTCAAATAAAACATGGAATTAATGTTTCAATGGGTTCTTCAGCTTCATTCTTACTGGACTTTATTAGTTTTTTTGACAACTATATTTGTAATAATAAATTGTTCTTTTTCTCTTGTGATGAAAAAAAAATTTCAGACATTTGACTTAAGACTTTCATTATATGCTTTAATTTTTAATCATATTCAACTAATAATTGTATTGATCTTATATTTCATTTCTCCTAAACTTTCATGGTGGAATAATGGAGTTAAATCGGTGATTCACAACATTGAGCATAGGCTATATTTGATTGAACAACCTATCGCTAATATATTGGGTGTTATAATTTTATCTTTAGGATGGTCTCTTCATAAAAAATCATCTCAAAGTTCAAAAAAATTTTTAAGAATTGGGGTGTTTTATTTAATAGGATTTATTTCAATTTCATCTAAATTTTCTTGGTAAAAAAAATACTATTTAAAAAAGAGAGTGTTGCGAAAACCAAACTATTTATTAATTTTATATTAGGAAATTAATTCCAAAATTTTTGTTAATCTTATATATATGAATAAAAAATATGCTGTGCTAGGTGGAGGAAGTTGGGGAACAGCTATTGTTAAAATACTCACTGAAAATAACAATTTAATTAATTGGTACGTTCGAAATGAGGATAATGTAAATTATTTAATAGAATTTAAAAAAAATCCCCATTATCTATCTTCAGTTGTATTTGATGTTAAAAAAATAAATATTAGTTCCTCAATTAAAAAAGTGGTTGAAAGCTCTGATGTTATAATATTAGCCATTCCATCCCCTTTTTTAGAAAGTGAATTAATGAAAGTTAAGTCGCTATTAAAAGAGAAAATAATTTTTTCAGCTCTTAAAGGAGTTGTTCCAGAGTCTCATTTAATTGTTAGTGAACATTTAAATGAATTCTATAACGTCCCTATAAGTAATATTGGGATGATTACTGGGCCTTGCCACGCTGAAGAAGTTGCTTTAGACAAACTCTCGTACTTGACTGTAGCTTGCCAAGCTAATCAAATAGGTAAAGACATGAAAACGGCTTTAGAATCAAAAAACATCAAAGTAAAGCTCTCACAAGATACTATGGGAATAGAATATGCCGCCATGCTTAAAAACATTTATGCTATTGTAGCAGGAATCGCGCATGGTCTTGGCTATGGTGATAATTTTCAAAGTGTTTTAATTAGTAATTCTGTTCGAGAAATGAAACGCTTTGTTAATGATGTTTATAAAATCAATAGAGATATAAATGACACAGAATATTTAGGCGATTTATTGGTGACTGCCTACTCTACTTTTAGCAGAAACCGTACTCTTGGAAATATGCTTGGAAAAGGATATTCTTTGAAAGCAGCTATTGCTGAAATGTCTATGATTTCAGAAGGTTATTATGCTACTAAAAATGCTTATGAAATTGTAAAAAAAGATTTTGAAAAATTCCCAATTATACACGCTGCTTATGATTCTCTTTATAAAAAGATAAGTTTAAAAAAAGTATTTCAAAATTTGAGTGAAAAATTAAATTGAATTCTTAAACTGACTTAAAAATCTTACATCATTTTCATATAAAATTCTAATATCTTCTATTTGATATAAAAGCATTGCTATTCTTTCTATGCCCATTCCAAAAGCAAAACCTGAATACTCGTTTGAATCTATCTTACAGTTTTCTAAAACATTCGGATCAACCATGCCACATCCCATTATTTCTAGCCATCCAGTTCCTTTAGTTATTCTGTAATCAGTTTCTGAATTTAATCCCCAATAAATATCGACTTCTGCGCTTGGTTCAGTAAAAGGAAAATAAGAGGGTCTTAATCTGATTTTAGAATTTCCGAAAAGTTCTTTCGTGAAATATATAAGCGTTTGCTTTAAGTCAGCAAAAGAGACGTTTTTATCAATATATAACCCCTCTACTTGATGAAAAAAACAATGTGATCTTGCTGAAATATCCTCATTTCTGTAAACTCTCCCAGGTGAAATTGTTCTAATTGGAGGTTGATTATTTTCCATGTGCCTTATCTGAACTGAAGAAGTGTGAGTTCTAAGTAATAAATCCGGATTTTTATTGATAAAAAAAGTGTCCTGCATATCTCTTGCAGGATGATGTTCTGGGAGATTTAATGCGGTAAAATTATGCCAATCATCTTCCATTTCGGGGCCTTCAGAAATATTAAATCCTATTTTATAAAAAATATCAATTATTTTGTCTCTAATAATAGAAATTGGATGTCTAGATCCTAACTCTAACATTGAAGCTGGCCTAGTCAGATCCTTATTAACTGTCTTTGAATTTTTTTTAGTATTTAAAGATTTTTTTAAATCTTCTAGTTTCTGAAGAGTAACTTTTTTTAGTTCATTTATAGCTAAACCATATTCTTTTTTTTCAGAAACATTTACTTTTTTAAATTGAGCAAAGTATGAACTTATATATCCCTTTTTTCCTAAATATTCTATTCTAAACTTCTCTAACTCTTTTAGGTCATTTGTAATAAAAGCAGAAGCTTCTTTAATCCTTTTTTGTATTTCAGCAATCATAAATAAACTTAAAATTGTTATTCAAAAGTAATGTTTTTCATCTATTGAATTAATTCTTTTTCTATAAAATAATTAATCACAGCCTCTTTCATTAAAAGAGTTTGTTCTCCAGATTTTAAATTAGGCAACTTATTCATCACTTTATAGTGAGGCCAACCATCGTTGTCAATATATTCAAATTGATAAAATCCAAATGGCTCTAAAAGTCTGCATATGGCTACATGCATTAAGTCTAACTTCTGATCTTTACTAAACTTGCTGTCTGTTTGACCTAGTTCTTGAACTCCAATTAAATAAATTACATTTTCTAAATCTAGAGGCTCTCCATCATTAAATTGGATGCTTAAAATATCTAAAATTTTAATCCATTTGTTTTTTAAATCATTGGTATTATTCATTGCTCGTAGTATTCAAAATTCATAGCGCACAATATACTTATATTTGTAAAAAAAATGTGTTGAATTACTTAGATATTTTTATTGTTTCTATTTTGGTTTTTGGTTTTTTTAGAGGTTTTATAAAGGGCCTTATCATGGAATTATCCTCTTTATTAGCTATTGTTTTAGGAACTTATGGCTCTCTTAAATTTTCTGACATCACACTCGATTGGCTGTCAATAAATTTTTCAAATCAAATCGAAAGTATTGATGAAAATTATTTAAAAGTAGCTTCATTTGCTTTTACATTTTTAATAATTATAGTATTTGTTTCTATTATTGGCAAGGGCCTTACCAGTGTTCTTAAAATGGTTTCGTTAGGCTTAATCAATAAGGTTTTAGGAGGATTGTTTGGATCTATAAAATATGTTCTTATTTTATCTTTTTGTTTTGTTTTCTTTGAAAACTTAAACTCTACTTTGTCTTTAGTGGATGAAAGTTTCTTTGAATCGACTTTGTTTTATGGATCAATTATTGAATTAGGAGATACTCTATTGAATTTTTTTAATTCAAACAAAGAATCAATTAATTTTTTTAATTGACTTTAATTCAATCCACCCACTATTTCCATCGCTAATTTCAACTAGCCCCCACTGATTTAATTCTTCTTTTATAATAACTTTTGTTCCTTCGTGTAAATTAAAAAGAATTTCACTTCTAAAATTAGGTTCAGCTCTGAAGTCTATTTTATTTTCAAAAATTATAGCACTAATAGTGTTCTTTTTGTTTTCAAAGCGATTAATTCCAATAAAAATAAAAAGAATACTAAGACTAAAAAATATCGCAGAAAAGGTAAAATAATTTTTCTTTGATATAGTTTTAGTATTGAAAAAATATAACAAAAATGTTGCTAAAAAAATATACCACAACACTAAGCCTATAATTACCCATTGCTCCATATTTAAGATTTTTGAAATATAATTGAAAAAATCTGAAACTTGATTGGTTGGGAGCTTTTCTATTTTGTCAATTAACATGTTTTGAGAATAGGCCAGGTTATTTAAAATATCCTTGTCCTTAGGGCTTAATATTAAAGCCTTCTCGTAAAAGTATATGCTATTTGCAATATCATTTATTTTATAAAAGGAGTTTCCTAAATTAAAATACAAGGTTTCAGAATGCTCTCCATTTTCAATTATTGATTTAAATTGAACAATAGCCTCTTCATATTTGCCATTGTTATATAAATCTACTCCATTATTAAAATACTCAGTACCGTTAGTTTGTGACGAAACTAGCGTTGAGAAAAGCGAATAAACTATAATAATAATTTTTTTCATCTTTAAATTTGTTTGTCAATTTCTAAAATTATATTTACTGCGTTCTCATAATCATTGTTAATTGCAACATTTGAAGCTGGTGTAAATCTGGCATACTCACAGTTCTCTATTAATTTAACAAACAACTCTATCGATTCTATTCGAATGTTTTTATTTGCCAATAAACTTTTGATTTTTTCTTTACTATAATCTGATGTTTCTATTAAAAGTTTAGATTTTAAAAAATTGTGTAAGGCTCTTTCTAGTGCATCATAAAAGACATCTTTCTTTTGCAAACTTATTTTTGCTTCTAATAAATATTTTTTTGCTAATTTATTAGCTCGTCTTGATTTATATCCTTTTAAATCAGAATCTGAAACTTTTTTAAATTTAAAAAACACTAACAGGACAAATATAATTATTAAGGGTAGGATAATAAGAATATAAAACAAAGTCGAGTACATGAAGTTTTGACTCTTTAATTTAATTAACCCTGGTTTTATTTTTAAAAATCTAAATTGATTTTGAGAATTAGAAATATTATTAGCGTTTTCAGATAATACTTTAACTTTATTATTTTTAGAATATGAAGAGGGCCCTTCTAATACACTAACTACTATCTCTTTTGTAAATGTGGATTTGTATTTTTTTGTTTTAGGGTCAAAATAAACAAACTCAACGGGAGAAATTGGGTATTTTCCTTTAAATTGTGGTACTAATGTGTAGGTGTCAGAAATATTTCCTGACATTCCTTTTAGATTAGTTGTTATATTTTCATTATGTTCAGGATCATATTTTTCAAGTGAACTTGGAACTAATAAATCAGGAGCAGAAAATAATTTTAAATTTCCCGATCCTTTAACTTTAATTGTTACTTGTAATGACTCCGAAGCATTTAATTGATTTTTTGAAGAAGATAATTCAATTTTAAAATTTCCAACTGCTCCACTAAAATTAGATGGAGCGGCTTTAGGCAATGGCTTTACCTTTATTAATCGGTTTCCTGCAACAACGGTTTTAGGAACCTGAGTATAAATTCTATTTCCAAAAAAATCTCTTTTACTTGTTGGTACATCAACTGAAACATCTAGAGAAAGAGGCTTAATATTTAACTCTCCTTCTTTTTGAGGGTAAAGAACCATTTTTTTCCAAATAACGTAATTATAACTATCTCCCTTATATGATCCTCTTTCGATTTGGAGTCTTGGTATTTTGATGTTATTAGACCAAAAATCCACATATTCAGGGCTGTCAATTTCACCGACATTAGTAACGTTAATTTGAGGGCTAAAAAAGAGTTTATAAACAATAGAAATGCCCTCATTTAGGAAAGGGTTAGTATTGGATACTTCAGCTACCAAATGCAAATTTTCATTGACTAAATAGTTTGAATTATTTGGATCATCATTAATTGAAACAGATTCGCTAACTATAACCTTAACTGGCATAGTTTTATAAAGTTTTTCTTTTATTTCTATAGAAGCTTGTCCAATTGTTAAAGATCCTTTTTTTAAAGGAGACAAAAAATAAGTATAAACCTTAGAAAAAGATCTTTTCCCATTTATCCAGGAATTGCTTACTGATTGTTGTGGTCCACCAACAACTCGAAAGTTATCAAAATTTGGAGGCGAAAAATTATCCCCATCTTTATTCATTTTAAAATCTAATCTAAGAGTTTCGTTTATTCCTAAGGTATTTTTGCTAGTTATGGCCTCAAAACTAATTCCTTGATTTTGAGCATTAATTTCAAAAAATATTGTTGAAATAAATAACAGTAAAAGAGTAGCTCGTATTTTCATAGTTTTATTTACCAATCTTTTTTATTTTTAGTTGGAGAGCCTTTAATTTTATTCTTGTTAACCTTTTCCTGAACTTTCTTTTCTTGATTGTCCATTGCTTTTAATAGATTTTTAAGTTGCTCTGGTGATATTTTGTTTTCTTGAGGTTTATTTTGCTTGTCTTTTTTGTCATTCTTGTTGTCGTCTTTTTTGTCATTCTTGTTGTCGTCTTTTTTGTCGTCCTTCTTGTCGTCTTTTTTGTCATCCTTCTTGTCGTCTTTTTTGTCATCCTTCTTGTCGTCTTTTTTGTCATCCTTCTTGTCGTCCTTATTGTCGTCTTTTTTATCTTTTTTCTTTTGTTCGTTTTTTAGCAGCTCTTTTGCTAAAACATAATTATATCTAGTTTCGTCATCATTAGGGTTATTAAGCAGAGCGTTTTTAAAAGAATTCACCGCGTTTTGATAGTCTTTGTTTTGCATGTAGACATTCCCTAAGTTATGATGTCCTTTATGAAGTTCTTGCCTTGAATTAGCTTTTTTAATGGCTAATTTATACTGATTAGCTGCTTCTTGGTTTAATTGACCCTTGTAAAATGAATTAGCCAAATTATAAGAAGCTATATTATTTAATGAATCAATCGAAATAGCTTTCCTGTAGAGAGCTTCCGCATCAATTAAATTATTTTCAACATACTCTAAATTTCCATCTAATGTCATATTATTAGATTTTTTGTCAAAAGGAGAGTCCTGAGAAAAAATCTTTACAGATATTAAAAAAAAACAAATTATTGTATATCTTTTATTCATTAAATAAATTTAACTTTTTAATCCAAAATGTTTTCTTTTCAAAAACAAATAATTCCAAACATAGAAAAATTAAGGCAAGTGCTATAAACCACTGAAATTGATCTTTATAAGCAACAAATTGCTTGGATTCAAATTCTTGTTTATCCATTTCTTTTAATTTATCAATTATAATTTTAACTACTTCTTCTGTGTTTTTGCCTTCAATATAAATGCCATTTGTAGAGTAAGCTAAATCTTCTAATAATTTTGGAATAAGCTTGGTAATAACCACTTCCCCTTCTGAATCTTTTTTATATGATTCTACTATATTATTTGATTTAATTGGAATAGGTGACCCTTTGACAGTTCCTAGTCCAATTGTAAAAATAGTAATTCCCGAATCTTTACCTATTTCAGAAATATTTTGATTTTCAATCTCATGATCTTCTCCATCAGATATTATGCATAAAACTCTGTTAGTTTGGTTTTCATCATCATAATAATCTTTAGCCAATTTAATCGATTCTAGAATTGCTGTTCCTTGAGAGGATAACATCTCTGTATTTAAACTTTGCAAAAACATTTTTGCCGTAGAATAGTCATTTGTAATTGGCAGTATTGGTAAAGCTGAAGCTGCATATGCAATGATTCCAACCCTGTCCGAATTTAATTCATTAATTATTTGAGAGACCAATCGTTTTCCTTTTTCTAGTCTATTAGGAGCAACATCCTCAGCTAACATACTTTTAGAAACATCTATTGCAAATACAATATCCACTCCTTCTCTTTTTACAGTTTTAAGTTGAGTTCCAATTTTTGGATTAACTAAGCTTATTGAAATAAATAGAAAAAAAAGCAACAAAAAAATTAATTTTAATTTAGGTTTGAAAGTAGAAATATTTGGGCTTAATATTTTTAATAATTTTTTAGAAACATACTCTTTTTGAACAGTAATTTTCCATCTATTAAGAATGAGAAACCCAATCAAAACAATTGGGATTACCAATGTTAAATAAAAATATATTGTCTGTTCTAATTGATACATTTATATAAAACTTTTAAATAAAGTTGATCTAAGTAACCACTCAATAAAAATAAGCACAAAA
>Ga0307985_10001012_pt1 | contig 16056 bp, 18 predicted proteins | sample EllFjometageno80_FD_203155 | JGI IMG/M metagenome (GOLD analysis project Ga0307985, IMG submission 203155) | Marine microbial communities from Ellis Fjord, Antarctic Ocean - #80 | ecosystem: Environmental > Aquatic > Marine > Unclassified | place: Southern Ocean | collected 2014-10-09 | reverse complement strand
CCAAATTGTGCTACAGGCACTAAAGATGCTATGCTTACAGAGGAGTACGAAGTAACACCAGCAGTATTAGATGACGATGAAAACACCACCACTGAAGCCGTAATGGGTGAGCGTGAAGTACCTGACTATCAAGGCATAGACCAATCTAAACTTGTACCATTACTAACCGCAGCACTACAAGAAGCTGTTACAAAAATAGAAGATTTAGAAACTAGAATACAAGCATTGGAGAACGCATAATGGCTGACATAGTATTAAAAGGTAATACCTCTGGCTCTATTACAATTACTTCACCAGATGTATCTGGAGTAAATGTATTAACACTACCTGTTGAAACAGGAACAATACTTACTACCAATACACCACTACCAGAAGTATCTTCTGTAGAATTTGCAGGGGCAGGAACTTCCTCTGGGAATATTACTATTACTGCACCAGATACAGATGAAACAAATACACTTACCTTCCCTGAAACTACAGGAACATTTGCAACAGAAAACTCTCTTGGTATGCGTAATCTTATCATCAATGGTAATATGGCTATTGACCAAAGAAATGCGGGTTCTGTTTTTACAATAACTGCAGATGACCAATATGGATTAGATAGGTGGGTAGGAAGAACTTATGGTGGAGCTGGTAGATTTTCAATGCAACAAGTTACAGATGCACCTGAAGGATTTTTAAAATCAACAAAAATTACTGTTACAACAACTGCTAATTCAGGAGCTGGGGGTTATGCAATTGAACAGCGTATAGAGGGTAACAACTTAACAAATTTAAAATATGGTTCTTCAGAAGCAAAAATTATTACAAAATCATTTTGGATAAAAGCTAGTATTGCTGGGACATACACAGCTTCACTGCGAACTAGTGACCCATCAGGTAATATATCGTCTTGCGTAAATACATTTACAATTTCAGTAGCAAATACTTGGGAATATAAGACTGTTACTTACCCAGCAAACACTGCGTTTACTATGAAAACGGATAACGGAGTAGCTTTGTTTTTTGATATTAACTTTGGAGCTCAAACAAGTAAATCAACAAACACTCTTGGGTCATGGCAAAGTGGCAACTTTGTATTTAATTCAGCTCAAGTTGATTTGCTTCAAACTTCTGGTGCTACAATTAATATTACAGGCGTACAACTAGAGACAGGAACTGTTGCAACACCTTTTGAAAACCTACAATACGGACAACAGTTATCTTTATGTCAAAGGTATTATGAGGTTGTAATAACAAACGATTCAAATGGATTCTATGGAACTCCTGGTTCTGGTGCTGTTGGTTATTCTAATTATTTTTATCAGACTACAAAAAGAGCAGCACCAACAGTTGTTCTGGGGGCAGGAGGTACACTTCCTACACTACAAGTATCAGGTCAGAGTGGGTTTAGTAGTTACGCACCTGCTGGTTTATATCCAAGAATTAATGGTGGAACAACCATTACATCGGAGCTTTAATTATGACTACAGAAAATTATAAATTAGTAGAAGACACACCTCAAGGTGAACCTTCTAAATTTATTATTAGATTATCAGATGGTGCTTACATACCAAAAGATGAAGCTAACACAGACTATCAAGAATATTTAGAATTGGTAGCAAAAGGTAACCAACCAGAGGAAGAAAAATGAGTTTAAAGTTTAACGGAACTGATGGTATTACCTTTAATGATGGAACATTACAATCAACGGCTTCTACTGGATTAGGTGGTGGTGATGGATATACAAAAGAAGAATCTGATGCAATAGATAATGCACAAGACGCAAAGATTGTCATTAATAACGATGATATAGCTAGACAACAAATTGAAATAGACAACCAACAAACAAGTATAGACAAAAACACAAGTGATATAACAGCTAACATAGGTAACATTTCTAGCAACACAACAGCTGTTGAAACACTATCAGGACAAGTAAGTCAGAACTCTGAAGATATATCAGAGCTACAGGATAGCGTATTCTTTACTTCAGCATACACCGCTGACTATCCATCATCCCCTAATAGAGACCCTGAAACTGGTAATATGTACTTGCAAAACTTTGCTATGTTTACATATAGCTATGCAGAAGCAACACAAATCTTTGCATCTAAAACAGATGAGTCTGGAAACGTAAGACAATTTACTGCTGTTAAAGCTGGTGATTCTATTGTGCTTAATGAAGTCAATTCTCCAAACTATGGTAGATATGAACTTGTTAGCATTGAAGATGTAGATGGTAATTTTGTCGTAATGACTGTTGTACCTAAACTAGGACAAGGTACAGTAATTAAAGGTGTTAAAGTAGCTTTCCAAGCATTTCCTAAAGCTGGTGGCGGTACAGGCGACACTTACACAAAAGCAGAAATAGATGCTCAACAGTCAGCACAAGACACTAATATAAATAAGAATGATTCTGCTATTATTTCATTAGAAACTAAGACTGATAATAACCTAGCTTACATTGCTGATAACGTAGAAGCTATTGCTACAAAAGTACCTGAAGCCCCAATAGATGGTAAGCAATATGGTAGACAAGATGCTGAATGGACTGAGGTAACAGGTGGTGGTTCAGGTGGTGGTGGAGATGCAGAACCTCCTGTTATATTAAAAGCTAGCTTTAGTACTACTTCATCAATTCCAAATAATGCGTGGACTCCAATTACATTTGATGTAGCTGATGTTGATACTAATGATGGTCTTGATGTAGCTAACAAATGGTACAAGCCAAATGTAGCTGGTTATTATAATGTTGCGGTAAGTACATATGTAACAGGCACAGGTTTAATAAGAGGAATATCAGGTGTTTGGAAAAATGATGAGAGAGTTCAACAAGGTACTGAAACTTATAATGCGTCAACTCCTGTTTCTTCAATAACATCCTTAACTAACACTATTGTTTACTGTAATGGGACAACAGACTATATACAACCTAAAGTATTAGGAAATTCAACTTCTGCCTTACAACTAGGAGCTGGTGCTGGTACACAGTTAAATATATCAAGGATTGCAAGTAGCTCTAGTGGTGGAGGTTACACTCCAGAGCCTATGGTGTGGGAAGATAAGACTTCTGAAAGAACAACAAGTGATACATATACCAACACAGCTGATACAGCAATAAATGTGATTGTAGGTATTTATCATCCAAGTCCAACAAGTCAATCAGTAATTAAAATAGATGGTGATATATTTGGTTATATAGGAAGTCAAGCAGGTGCGGCTGGAACTATTGCCCCAACTACAACTACCTTTACAGTTCCATCTGGTAGCAACTATGCAATTTCCGATGTATCTGGAGTTAATAGTACAGTACAAGCATGGCATGAAGCTGTAATACCTGCAACCGCAGGTGGTGATAGCATATGGACAGAGTCAGGTAATGATATTTACGTTACTAATAATAGTAATGGGTTATATATCAACACAGCTGGTACTAACTCAGTTAATTTGATTGGATATAATGGTTCAACGTTTGATGATATATGGCTAAGAGGTGGAGGTGCTCCTGACACAGGTCTTGGGGTTATGGCTGATGGTAGCATAATTGCTTCACAAGACATGACAGTCAATGGTGTTAATGTTGGTAAAGGTAGTGGAACAGGCGAGAACACATCACTTGGTAAGTTGTCTTTAAGTTCAAATAGCACAGGTAATTACAATGTTGGAGTGGGTTACGTAGCATTGGGAGCTAACGAAACAGGAGCAGGTAACACGGGACTTGGTTTTCAAGCTTTATCTACTAATGTTGGAGGAAATGACAACACGTGTGTAGGAGTTAATTCTGGCTCAACATTAACATCTGGTTCTAACAATACACTTATTGGAAATAACGCCCAAACATCAGCAGACGGAGTATCTAACGAAGTTACTATTGGTAATGACGATGTAACACTTACTAGATTAAAAGGAAGGGTGCAGTTTAGCTCTTATCCTGATTTAGGTCTCTCTCCAAGTGCACCTAATGTCTTTATAAGCACTTCTGGTCATTTGTATGAATCATCTGCAGCGTTCTACTCAACAAAAGAAGTTGATGGGTTGATTAACGCTAAACAAGAGATTATTGATAAACTATCAGCAAGATTAGATAAACTAGAAAAGAGGATGAAATAATTATGAACATATTAGTATTAGTAGCATTAGGAGTTGCAACAGGTTTTGGTGTAGAGCATGAATTTGCTGGAGTTAAGGCTTATAAATCTTATACGGAATGCCGTGCTGAAAACCCTAAATTTGTCAATTCGCCTACCAGATGGGAGTATGATCCCTGTAACGCATTGGCTTACAAACTTCAAAACAAATAAGAATAACAGGCTAAATTATGTACGGCTTTTCTGCATTTTCACAGAGTCCTTACTCTACACTACCAACAGGCACTATAAAGTTAGGTATTGCACAGATAGAGGGTATAGCAACTGTTACAGCTAATGCATTAAGAGAAAGAACTTCTGCAGCATCTATTACGGGTACAGCAATACTAACGGCAGATGGAATAAAAGTTTTATTTGGTGATGCAAATATTCATGGTCAAGTAAATGTTATTGCATTAGGCAGTATGATTGAAAGTGGAGTAGCTTCTATTACTGCAACTGCTACTGTTACTGCTAGCTCTGCAATAATGGAACTTGGTTCTGCTTCTATTATAGGTAAAGTAACATTGTCTGCAATAGGAACGACACTAGGTGAAGGATGGGTAGATACTCCAGTAGTAATAAATTCATGGTCAGCATTGCCAGAAGGTAGTAGCTTGTGGACAGACTCAACAATAGTAACTAATGATTGGAAACGAAAGGGATAAAAATTTATGGCAAAGACTAAGATTTCAGAATGGGACATTGATAGTGCACTTAATACCGATATTAATAATATTGATATTAATCAAGGATGCAGCCCAGCAAATATTAATAATGCTATTAGAGAGTTAATGGCACAAGTAAAAGACCTGCAAGGTGGCTATAGTGGAGACACTATTCCTGTTGCTTCTGGTGGAACTGGTGCAACAACAGCACAAGAAGCTAGAACTAACTTAGGGATTGTTAGCCAATTTGTATCAGGAATGATTGTAATGTGGTCAGGAACTATATCAACAATTCCTAGTGGATTTTTATTATGTGATGGCACATTAGCTACACCTGATTTAAGAAATAAGTTTGTTATTTGTGCTGATGCAGATTCTTCTAGTTTAGCTAAAACAACAGTAACAGGAGTTGCTACACAAACTGGAGGAACTAAAGATTCTATTGTGGTTACTCATACACATGTATCTACAGGAACAACTGATACTGTTGGCGATCATGTTCACGCTATTCCAAATTCAGGTGGCTTCAATGGTACATTTCAAGCAAATGGTGAAGGTGTTAGTTTTATTGAAACTATTAATTCAGAACCAGCAGGGGGTCATGTACATACTGTAACTAATAATGTTAGCACTGTAGGTGATGATGGAACAAATCAAAACCTTGTTCCTTACTATTCACTTGCTTACATAATGAAATCTTAATATGTCTACACAAAGATTACAATTTACAGAGTGGAAACCTGACTTACCTGATACTGCAGGTAGCTTAAACGACGCTAAAAATGTATATCCAGTAGGTATTGGTTATTCAGCATTTCCTAGTGCAGCAGAATATTCTAACGCTGCTAGTGAAAATCTTAATAGTGTATTTGTTGCAAAGTTTGGAGAAATTGTAGAAGTATTTGCAGGTTCGGCCACAGAAATATTTAAATTAAATCTTGCTACACTAGATTTAACAAGTGTATCTAAATCAGGTGGCTATAGTGGCCCTGATGTATTTAAATTTGAACAATTTGGTGGAGTAGTATTAGCCTGTAATGGAACTGCAAAAATACAAGCATGGACTATAGGGTCATCAACAGCATTTGCAGATGTAGCAACAGCAGCCCCTGCACCTAAAGACATTGCAATAGTTCGTGACTTCGTTTTCGCTGGAAGCATGTCTGTTGGAGATGAATTTAACAAGGTACAGTGGTCAGATATTAATGATGAATCTGATTGGGTATCTGGTTCTACAAGCCAAAGTGATTATCAAATAATTCCTGATGGCGGTAATATTCAAGCAATAACAGGCGGTGAATTTGGTTTAATATTTTCAGAAAATTCTGTGACAAGAGCGTCCTACGTAGGAAGCCCACTTTTTTTTCAAATGGATACTATATCAAATGGGCAAGGATGTTTAGAAGGTAATTCTGTTATTAACTATGGTAACTTATCTTTTTGGTTATCAGATGATGGATGGTATTCTTCAAACGGAGAAATTGTTACTAACATAGGTTTAGAAAAAGTAGATAGGTTCTTTTTTAACCGAGTTGATATGACAAAATTAAGAACTATAAGTGCAGCAGTAGATCCTGTTAAAAATCTTGTAATATGGAATTTTGCTAACACTAGCGGTAATAGAGAATTATTAATATATCACTGGGAACTACAAAGATGGTCAAGAGCAGACACTATATCTGACACAGTAGGAACTATGGCTTCTATTACTACATCATTAGAAGGTTTATCTTCTATATTTGGTTACACAGATATTGATGCTATGCCTGCATCACTAGACTCAAGACTATTTATTGGAGACCAATTTTTACTTGCAGGAACAAAAGGCACTAAAATTGTTACCTTTACAGGCACACCTATTACACCACAAATAATCACTACAGATGTAGAGGTAGGTTATAACACTGTCGCAACACTAGCAAGGCCTCAAATAGATAATGGAACAGCACAGGTCGCAGTAGCGAGTCGCAGGGAATTAGATGACAACATTGAGTTTGGTGCATTTGTACCAGCAACCTCAGAGGGTAGATGTAGTTTAAGAAGTGCTGGTAGGTATCATCGGTTTAATATACAACCAACAGGTAACTGGGAAATAGCAATGTCTGTAGATGTAGACTTAAAACCGCAGGGAAACCGCTAATAATAATGAAATATAATAAGTATAATCAAAGTCAAATTTACGGTAAGCCAGCTTTAAACAGTTATGGGTATCTTGTAATGTGGAACAGAGAAACTAATAAAACAGAGCAAATGAGTAGAGTAATCTACGAAGAATTAAAAGGTACTATACCTAAAGATTTAAAGATTGACCATATTAATAATAAGAAAACCGATAATAGGATAGAAAATTTACAAGCTATAACTAATGCTTGTAATAGTCAAAGAAATAAAAGAGGAGCTGTGAATAAAGTAAAAGGTTATAAAATAAGACCATATCGAGCTAGAAGAAAATTTAATTATAAGGAAAAACATCTAGGATATTTTGGAACTATTGGTGGAGCAATTATGGCGACCAATATGATGTTTATTAAAGGAGAGACATAATTTATAGAACTTTACCATATCAAGGTGGTAACCCTAGAGATGTGGCAGAAATAGTTAATAATGCTATGAATGGCAAAACTAATAACAGTGGAACTTTTACTTTAGCAACATCAGTAACAGAAACTACAGTTAGTAATGAAAGAGCAGGATTTGATTCAGTTATTGTGTTATCACCAACAACAGAAAATTCAGCAGCAGAGTCAAGTTATACATATATAAAAACAAAAGCCAAAGGTAGCTTTATTATAGGGCATAGAAATACATCCAATACTGATGTAACATATGATTATATTATCGTTGGATAAATTTTATGAAATTATATGTAGTACCTGCCAATCAAGTACAAAGATTTTGGCATCTTGCAGAACCAATATTAAATAGAGCTTTAGAAAAAGGTGATGGCGAATTTAGCAGCGACACACTTAAACTTACAGTAGCACAAGGACAACAACAGCTTCTTTTGCTTATGAAAGATGACGTTTGTTATTGTGCTTTGACTGTCCAATGGGTTATGTACCCACACGAAAGAGTTTGTTACATAACTTATATAGGAACAAAAAAAGAAGGTGGCATGGTAACAAAAAAAGGGTTTGAACAATTTAAAACTTGGGTCAAACAAAATGGTGGTACAGCAATACAAGGATCTACAAAATATGACAGTATAGCTAGGTTATGGAACAGGCTATATGGTTATAAAACAAAATATCAATTAATGGAGTTGAAAATAGAATGATTAAGTTAAAAATATGGTTATATAACTGGTTAGCTAAAAATTTAGGCAAATTAGGTAGAGAAGGTGATACCGAATTGGCTCATGTTAATACATGGGAAGCTAATCTTTTAAAAGCACATGGTGGTTCAGGGACAATAAATCCTGTTACTGGATTGCGTGAATATAAAGGTGGAGGTTCAAAGTCAGAAACAACACAAAATATTGACCCTGCTATTTTGCCATACATAACTTATGGTTTAGGTGAGTCTAAAGGATTATACCAAGCCGATGGTCCAAACTACTATCCAGACTCTACTAATGTTGGGGCATCAACCCAAACAAATCTTGGATTGCAAATGAAAGAAGGTAGGGCAGGACGTGGCAACCCATTGCTACCTTCCGCAATAGAACAACAATTAAGTACAATACAAGGTGATAGGTTATCAGCAGGGAATCCATACTTTGCAGATATGATGGCAAGTGCAGCTAGACCTGCAGTTTCAGAATTTAACAAAGCTATTAGAGATATTGGAAGTAGAACAGCACAGTCTGGAAGATATGGCTCAGGTGCGATGGGTGAGATGGAATCACAAGCATCAGAAAATCTAGCAAATTCTTTAACAAGTAGAGCAGCAGAATTAGCTTACTCTAACTACGGAACAGAAAGAGGTAGACAAGATTCCGCTATTGCGTCAGCACCAGCAATGGGTAATGCAGAATATACAGATATAAACCAACTTATTAATGTAGGGCAGACGTATGAAGAATATGACAAAAATGCTTTAAATGCCGATATTGATAGGTTTGAATACAATGAAAATAAACCTTATATGAAATTAGATAATTACTTATCAGGAGCTTATGGAGCACCAGCACCAATTAATCAAACTTCTACTTCAAGTGGAGGAGGTAAATAATGATTAAACCATTACTAGTAGGTGCAGGGATAGGAGCAGTTAGCTCATACGCAATGGGGCAAGATCCAATAAAAGGTGCAGCAATAGGTGGAGCAACAGCAGGATTTGGTAGTGCTATGAGTCCAACAGCAACTGCCGCAACAACTGCCGCATCAACTATGCCATCTCATTTAGCACAAACAGGATTAGAACAGGCCGCAAATAATGCTGCAATGAGTGGGGGAGGTAGCAGTATTTTTGGTAGCTTTAATCCTATTCAGGATGCAATAGATATTGACCCTAGTACTTTTACTGCATCAGAAGGTAATCTAGGAAACATGATGGGTGGCGGTGGACAAGCTCAAATGCAAAATACTGGAGGTTTTTTAGGTACACCATCTATTAATGAAGGGTTATTAAATACAAATACAATGCCAGCAAACAATCAAACAGGACCTCAACAAGCAGCCAATAATGATGAAGGTTTCTTAAATAGCATGGGGTTAGGTTTTGTAGATCCATATTTACCTACAAAAAGAGATATGGGTTCTATGGCTATCACTCAAGGTGTTGAGGCATTGACACCAGAAGAAGAAGAGATATTAAGACATCAACAAGCTATGGTAATGAGAGGCCAGACTGGAAGTATGCTAGGTCAGGGTGGCAATAATATTGGCGGTCAATTCATTTCAAGGGCACGATAGGGGAAAACAATGGCAAACAGAAATACAAACGGATTACTTGATTACTTTGGAGACTTAAATGTTTTTGGTGCAGGTCCAGATGCAACTACACAAAGCCTTTTAGATGCAAAATTAATAACTCCAGAAGCAATAAAATCAGCAAACAAAAGATCAATAGGCACAGGCATAATGACTGGAATAGCTAGTTATCTTGCACAACCTAGAAATCAAAATTATGGAAGTATTGTCCCTTATCTTGGTAAGGCATACTTAAATGCTAATAAAGCTGCACAAGCTCCATTTGAAGGATTTACAGATAAGTATTTGATGGACACAAAGATTGCAGAAAATCAAAGAGTTTTAGGGCAAAGAAATATGACAAACGAAACTTTTGCAAAGTTAGCTGAATCTAATCCAGACTTGAAACAATATTTAAATATGAATGTTGATTTTAAAAATAAAATAATAAAAGAATTGTATACTAAATCTCAAGCAAGTCCTACATTAAAAGCGGTTTCACAAGAAGATGATTTGTTTAGTGTAGACCCAGATGGTACTACAACATTAAAAAGAGCAGGAATTAAAAAAGTTGATAATACAGGACTTTATCCAACCACAGCTGTAGAACTGGCAAATGGTGATTTTGCATTTTTACCAACACCAAAAGGGATGAGACAAGGTTATTCAGCAATAGGTGTGGATGGACAACCATATACAAAAGATATAACTCCACGAAGCAAAGGAATGACTGACCCACAAACTAAAGCATTTAAATTTGGAAGTAGAATGGAAGCATCTAATGCTAATTTTGAACGATTATTTGATAAAGATGGAAATCCAACTTACAGTCCTGCTTTTATTGCTTCAAAAAGAAATGCAGAAAAAACATGGGTAGTTGGGGAAATGCTAGGTGCAGGTGCTAATTATTTTGCTAGTGAAGAAGACCAAATGGCATCCCAATCTATGAGAGACTTTATTAACGCTGCTTTAAGAGATGAATCTGGTGCTGCTATTGCCGAACATGAATTTACAAATGCACAAGCACAATACTTTCCAGAAGTTAATGATAGTAAATCAGTTATGAGACAAAAATCAGAAAACAGAACAATAGCAATACAAGTTATGAAAACAGCAGCAGGACAAGACCCAAAAGCAAAAGCGTTGGCAGAAGAATATGTTAGAGCAGTAAAAGCAGGTGAAGATATAACACAATCTTTTGGTGGGACATATTTTAAAAAAAATAATGATACAGAAACTACTACAAAACCAATAGCAAGAAGGGCAAAAATTAATGGAAGAATTCTTGTTGAGGATTTATCAAAAGGGCAATGGGTTTATGAAGATACAGGCGAAGAGTTTGGTGGATGAAAGTAAACACCTATCATCTTTTGCAAACTAGGAGATATTAATGGCATTAAAATTACCACAAGGTGCAGTTTTATTAGACGAGTTAGAATTACCAGAAGGTGCTGTTTTATTAGGTGAAGAACCACAAAAACCAAAAAGGTCTGTTCCTGATGAATTGGCTAGACAGGTAGGCTTAACAGGAAGATATGCTTTAGAGGGTGGTGGCTCAATACTAGACTTATTAGCAACACCAGTTAGGGGTGGTATTAATATGGCCTCTGATGCTCTTGGTTCTGACTACAGAATACCTGAAATGTCTATTGGTAAAAAACTATCTGATATGGCAGGATTGCCTAATCCAGAAACACCATTAGAAAGAGTCGTGGGGGAGGGAAGTAAATTTCTTACTTCTGTAGCAGCTCCAGCAGGTGCTTTGAAATATGCAATGCCAAGCTCAACAACAGGACAAGCTACTAAAAAGTTATTAACTGAAACCATTGGAAAACAAGGTGTAGCAGCAACAGGTGCAGGTGTTGCAATGCAAGGGGTAGAAGAAATGGGTGGTGGTACTGGAGCTCAATTTGCAGCGGCATTACCAGCGGCATTATTTTCACCAATCGCAGCAGAAAAAGCAATAGTAAAACCTTTATCAAGTTTGTATAAAAAACTTACATCAGCAAAACAATCTGTTAATCAAAGCCAAGCTACAAACAATGTACTTGATAATGTGCTTACAAATAACAATATTAAATTAGCTGATTTGTCTGACGATGTAATTGTACAAGTTAAAAGAGACATAGATGAAGCAATGAAAGTAAATCCAAATATTTCATCAGCAGCGTTAAAAAGGTTAATTGATTACAGGGTTACTGGAGCTACTCCAAAACAAGGCACTGTAACTTTAGATCCTGCTAAAATTACTAAAGAAAAAAATACAGCAAAAGCAGGTGCTAACAGTGATGACCCTAACGCACAAAGACTAGCACAGATTGAAAATGAAAATAATCAAATATTACTTAAAAATTTAGATGAGTTAGGTGCAGATAAAGCAGTAGAACCCCAAACCTTTGGTACAATTTTATTTAAAAAAATAGAAAATTTTAATAACCAACAAAAAGAAATCATAAGTAATCTTTATAAACAAATAAAAGATGATGGTGGGTTGGCTGCTAAATATGATGAAAAACTTTTTTTAGATAAAACTGATGTTGCTTTAGCTAGATATACAAGATTTTTACCAACAGAATTTAAAGCAATGTTAAACGAATATAAAACAGGTAAAGTTGTTTTAGATGTCAATGAAGCAGCACAACTAAAAACTCAATTAGCTGCGGCTATGAGGGCAACTTCTGATGGCAATGTTAAAACAGCATTAAAAATAGTTAGAGAGCAAATAGAAAATGCAAATCTTTTACCTAATCAGAAACTTGGTCAAGCAGCATTAAAAGCAGAAAAAGATGCAAGAAGATATACATACGAATATAAAAAATTAATAGATAATGTTCCTGCTCTTAAACAATTAAATAATAATAAGACAGTAATAAATCAAGATACTTTTTTTGAAAAAATTATTATGAGAAGTACAGGGGATGAGCTTGAAAAAACTTTTAGGTTATTAGACCCTACCTTTAAAGAATCTATAAAACAAAATGTAATTGCACATTTAAAATCAAAAGCTACAGGTGGTAGACCAAATGAAATAGCAAATTTAAGTGGGTCAGCATTACAAAAAGAATTAAGAAATTTGGGCAGTAAAAAACTTAATTTAATATTTACAAAAGCAGAAATTGCTAAATTAAAATCTATAGGTAATGTGGCTAGTTACGAACAAGTAATACCAAAGGGTGCTGCCGTTAATACATCTAACACAGCTTCAGCGTTAGCTAATTTAACTGAAAATTTAGGGAAGTCAGCTATAATTAATAGAATCCCATTTGGAAATGCTGTAGTAGGAGCTCCTGCTAGAAATATTGCAGCAAGTAAAAATTCTTTAGAAGCGTTAAATGTTCCTTCCGCAATTCAAGGAGCTACACCAAATAGAGTAAGAGCAAGAGATTTACTGTCACCTTATACTTCTAGTATGTATGGTTTATTAGATGACGATAAAGATTACACCTCAATAGATATTGTTGGTGGTAGAAGGTAATATTAATCTTACGGCTTAAACACAAAAGAATGTTAAAAACATTATTAACTATGTTTATTATATGTTTGTTATTATTAACAAGTTATTTACTGGTGCTATTAATTATATGAAAATATTAGTTTTAGACATAGAAACTTCACCACACACAGGATTCCATTGGGGCCTCTGGCAGCAGAACATTAGCATTAATCAACTGATTGAGGCTTCTACTGTTCTTTGCTGGGCAGCTAAATGGGTAGGCAAAAAGAAAGTATACTTTGCTAGCATTATGGAATCATCTCATAAACAAATGATTATGGAAGTTCATAAACTGATAGATGAAGCTGATGCTGTCATTACCTACAATGGTAAACGCTTTGACATGCCGACACTTAATAGAGAGTTTTTGCTGCAAGGTATGAACCCTCCTAGCCCTTACAAGGATATAGATTTACTTAACACCGCTAGATCAAAGTTTAGGTTTGCTAGTAACAAGCTAGACTACATAGCACAAGAGCTTGGTGTAGGACAAAAGACTGGACACGAAGGTATGCCTTTATGGATTGAGTGTATGAGCAAGAATCCTAAAGCATGGAAAATAATGAAAAAATACAATATTAACGATGTTAAAATTACAGAGGAAGTTTATAACAAACTTCAAGGTTGGATTAATATACATCCAAATCATAATTTAGAAACTAAAGAAATGTGTTGCCCAAACTGCGGTGGTTACAACTTACAAAGACGAGGAGCTACAATATCGCTGACGAACAAGTACCAAAGATTCCAATGCCAAGATTGTGGGAAGTGGTCAAAAGGAAAAAAACCCATAGAAAAAATACAATCATTCTCCGCTGTGCCCATTTAAGGAAAGTAGAAATGGATGTACAACTTATAGCTTTACACATGGCCGACAAAACTATAGATGCAGTTGATGTTGTACAAGGTGAATCAGAAATGATATTACATTTGTCTGATGGCAGTTCAGTTGAGATGATTATAGATAGTATATATATGAACGTACAAGAGCTTGATGACTAGTCAAGACCTGTTGGTATCAAAAACAAATAAAAGTCGCACCACAAAGCCTATGACGCTTCCAGACGGCACAGAAACACACAACTGTAGTAAGGATTATATGGTCTATTGTGAAGCATTAAATTTATCTAAAAAAACTTTAGCGTTTAGACAGAAGTTTTTAAAAAAAATAGATAAACCTCAACAACAAGAAAGGGTAAATAAATTGAAATATTGGTTAACATTTATTTGGAATAAAAAATGAGATTAGATGAAATAGAAAGAATTGCTATGCAGTCTGAACTAGAAAGAGCTTTAAATAGAAAGCCATATCTAGATCATGCTTTTGAGCCTTACAACTCAAGAAATATGTCTGCTCAAGAAAATGCGTACAATTTTTTAGAAAAATATGTATCTACACCAGCCGCAAAATCTCTTGCAGGTAGTAAAGGTAATTTTGGGATAATGGATTTACTTGGCATACCATTTACAGAAGATATGGGAAGAATGACAGGTAGAGGTGCAGCAGAAAATAACTATGGGGATGTAGCTTTAGGTACTGGTGGGATGTTATTAAGTGCTCTTGATCCAACTAAATCAGTAGGTAAAGTTGCAAAGCTAGGAATTAACAAAACAAAAGAAGTTATTTCTAAATTAAATTACAATCCCAGTAAATTAGCAAAACAATACCCAGATCAATTACCCGGACTTTTAAGTGTAGACAAAAAAACAGGAAAAGAATATTTAGCTAAACAAAACTCACCAGAAGCTAAAGTCGTTGAAAAAGCTAGAAAAGAAGCTCAAAAAGACATAGAAGCTGGAAACTACACACCGTACTTTAAAGTTGAAAAAAGGTATTATGCCGATCCTACAAAATACAATTTAGAAAAAAAAACCATAACCGAAGCTATGCCGGTAAAACAAGCTACAACAGATAGATTTATTAAAGAGTATGATACTCCAGAAGCAAGAAAAAGATTAAGTAAAGCCTTTGATGATGGGTCTATAGATCCATTAGCAAAAGATTGGTACGCTATGGGTCAACTTGAAAAAGAATTTATAAATGAATATGGCGAAGAAAAAGGCAGAAAACTTTTTAAAGAAACTTTTGCAGATGCAATGGCAGCTACTACTGGTGGAGCAGATCCAACTTCTAATTTATTAATGGCAAATTTTGGTAATTACATGAAAGAGGCTGGAAAAGATTTGCCTAAAAATGCCTATGATTTACCTTACCCTATTGGAGGAAGGTTTGCTACTGGAAATTTATCAATGTATGACAAAGTAATTAATCAAGGAAAAGGGCTTAGTGCAAAAGAACAACCAAAAAGATATAATTTTTCATCAAATTTTTTAGGGGACAGATTAGCTCCAACTATTGACGAACAAATGAGTAGTGGATTTAAAACTGGTTTAAAAGTTCCTCCCGGAAATTCTTATGGAATTTTTGAAAAAGTTATTAATGATTTAGCAAAAGAAAAAAATGTTATGCCAGTAAATTTTCAAGATGTAAGTTGGAAAGGTTTAAAAGGTGTGCCGGGAAAACCAATGATTCAACATGTTAATGAAGCAATTGAAAGAACTTCAAGGATTACTAATAAGAAACCGCAAGATGTTGTAAGAGACAGTTTAGTAAAACGCACAAGCCCTTTATACGGAACTGGTATAGGTGTTGGATTATTAGATGACGACAAAGATTACACTACAATAGATATTATTGGGGGAAGAAGATAATAGCGAATATTATAAATAATCTAATTTAGTTTTTAAATCCTGAACTTTTTTTAAAGTTTTTTTGCTAAAATCATCTGATAAATAAACATATAAATCTCCAGAATCTATTGCAAAAGATGATGCTGCTAAAAAAGCTTTCCATACCTTAGGGTCAATTTTAATATCTATATTTTTTTTTGTATCTGTAAATTTAAGCATAAATTCTTTTCCCCACAATA
>Ga0307985_10001010_pt1 | contig 16072 bp, 14 predicted proteins | sample EllFjometageno80_FD_203155 | JGI IMG/M metagenome (GOLD analysis project Ga0307985, IMG submission 203155) | Marine microbial communities from Ellis Fjord, Antarctic Ocean - #80 | ecosystem: Environmental > Aquatic > Marine > Unclassified | place: Southern Ocean | collected 2014-10-09 | reverse complement strand
ATTTGATCCAGGCCGCGATTGAAGAATTTTCTCATATACCTATTGTTATGCATCAGGATCATGGCGTCTCACCTGCAGTATGCCAACGTTCGATTCAATTAGGATTTTCATCAGTGATGATGGATGGATCGTTGGGAGAGGATGGCAAGACGCCCATGGATTTCGACTACAATGCCGGCGTCACTAAGACCACCGTAGACATGGCACATGCCTGCGGCGTATCAGTAGAGGGTGAAATCGGTTGCCTAGGTTCGCTCGAGACAGGCCTGGCTGGAGAGGAAGACGGAAGTGGCGCAGAAGGCAAGTTAACTATGGCGCAGATGCTAACCTCCGTAGAGGAAGCTTCAGACTTTGTGGAAGCGACGGGCGTTGATGCCTTGGCGATAGCGGTAGGCACTAGTCACGGGGCATACAAGTTTAGTCGCCCACCAACGGGAGACATCCTGGCGATAGACAGGATAAAAGAAATTCATGCGAGAATTCCGAACACTCACTTAGTGATGCACGGGTCTTCCTCGGTACCGCAGGAATGGCTGGCGATTATTAATGAATTCGGTGGCGAGATTCCTGAGACTTATGGTGTGCCCGTCGAAGAAATTCAGGAAGGCATTAAGCATGGTGTACGTAAAGTGAACATCGATACGGACCTACGTCTTGCATCAACCGGTGCCACGCGTAAGTTTCTCGCCGAAAACCCAACCGAATTCGATCCGAGAAAATTCCTGATCTCAACCATGGACGCGATGAAGGCTATCGTGCTTTCTAGGCTTGAGGCGTTCGGAACGGCGGGTCAGATTTCGAATATCAAGAAAGTCTATAACCTAGAACAGATGGCTGATCGCTATTCCAAATAGCTGATAGTTGTTGAGCAAAAGCCCGAAGATTGCGCGAAGGGGAATGAGAGCGGATGTTCAGCAAGGTAGACGCCAAGCAGCTTAGAGAGAATTTGGAGAGCATAGAATTCCTGCAAAGTAGTGCCGAGCCGAGTTTCGAACTCGGTGCTACGGCTGCGAAGCACTATGTGGCTTATGCACGATACTACGGTCTTAATTTTTCAGAACTAGACCCGAGTTTAAAGGCTACACGATCGACTATAGGAACCTTCTCTTGCGGAACCTATGATCTAGTTTGCCAGCACTTCCTACCTTCAATGCATCCGCCCCGCAAAACTGTATTTCTGCTGCATGGTTATTTCGACCACGCTGGTTTGTACCGCCATTTGATAAGGCATCTACTTGAACGTGACATCGCCGTCATTATCTTTGATTTGCCTGGCCATGGATTATCGAGTGGCGCGACTGCAAGCATTAGCTCATTTCAAGATTACAGTGCGGCGTTGGTAGAGTGTCTAAAGTTAGCTAAACAGCAGCAGGTCGCAGCGCCGTGGTTTACGATAGGTCAAAGCACCGGCGCAGCAATTATTATGGATGCCCTCTTGGAGAAGGAGCTCGCGAAGGTTTTCGCACTGCAAGACTTTATTTTTCTCGGGCCATTGCTTAGGCCGAAGCAGTGGTTGCGCTCCAAGATATTGTTCAGCCTGAGCAGATTGTTTGTCGCGTCAACACCGCGAAAATTTAGCAAGAATAGTCATGATGTCGAATTTCTTGAATTTCTCAAGAGCAAGGACGAGCTACAGAGCAGGATCCTTCCCCGTGATTGGGTTCAGGCGATGATGGACTATATCAATCGGTTTGAGGCGGCGCCCCGTCATGAGCAATCATTGCAGATAATTCAAGGCAGGGGAGACGGTACCGTTGAATGGGAAACGAACATCCCGAAAATATTAGCGAAGTTCCCAGGCTCTAAGGTTCATTGGATAGAGGATGCAGGACACCATCTAGTCAATGAATCAGTAAATTATCGTGAGCAGGTTTTTTCGATCATAGACCGAATTATGGAACCCTCTGACTAGAATAAGACCCTGCAGCGAATAGTGCCTGCTACCTGATTCAATTTTTCCAGTGCTACTTCGCTGTATTGCACGTCGATATCCATCACTACATAACCAACGTGTTCATTAGTCTGCAAATACTGCGAGCTGATATTGATTCCAGTGCCTGAGAACACATTGTTTATCTCGGAGAGAACGCCAGGGATGTTCTTATGAATATGCAAGAGTCGATGCTTTCCAGGATGCGCAGGCAGTGTTACTTCGGGAAAATTGACAGAGGCAAAGCTGGAACCATTGTCGCTGTACTTAATAAGTTTTTCCGCGACCTCGACTCCGATGTTTTCCTGTGCTTCCATCGTACTACCGCCTACATGGGGAGTGAGGATGCAGTTGTCGAATTGACGTAAGGGCGAAATGAATTCTTCTGCATTCGACTTCGGTTCCTGCGGGTAGACATCTATGGCGGCACCGGCGAGGGACTTGTTCTCTAGTGCGCTGGCTAGCGCATCGATATCAACAACCGAACCACGGGATGCATTGATCAATATCGATTCAGGTTTCATCCAGCCTATCTGCTGCGCACCTATCATGTCTTCGGTCTGTGGTGTCTCTGGTACATGCATGCTAACTACATCGCATTCGCGCATTAGTGCCTCTAGCGAGTCCACCTGTACCGCATTGCCTAGAGGCAGCTTGGTTACTACGTCGTATAAGTAGACTTTCATGCCCATAGACTCGGCAAGTACACTCAGTTGTGAGCCAATATTGCCGTAACCTACGATGCCGAGTTTCTTGCCGCGTGTCTCGAAGGAGCCTTTTGCAGCCTTCTGCCAAACGCCTGTATGCAGGAGGGCATTCTTTTCGGGAATTCCTCGGAGTAACAAGATTGATTGGCCTATGACTAACTCGGCTACGCTACGCGTGTTGGAGAACGGCGCATTGAAGATGGGTATACCGCGTATAAGAGCCGCATCCATATCAACCTGATTCGTTCCGATGCAGAAGCAACCGACAGCCTGCAGTTTCTTGGACGCTGCAAACATGGGCTCTGTAAGCTGGGTCCGCGAACGAATGCCTACGAAATGTGCGTCGGCGATTCTCTCCACTAGCTCGTCGCCCTCGAGTGAAGTTTTAAGGGCATCAATATTCTCATAGCCCGACTTCTTTAGAGTGTTGATAGCGCTCTGGTGAACGCCTTCCAATAGCAAAAACTTAATTTTCCGCTTTTCTAAGGATTTTGGATTCATAGGATTAGGTTCATTGGTTTAGGTTGTAAAAGTCACAGCACTTCTGTTTGTTATGAAGGCCGCCGGTTCAATCTATCGGGGCAAATCACCGAGACCGATGCTCAAAAAGCTCGGGCATGGTAACATATTCTGCTTTTGCTATGCGCCGCAGGGCGTAATAATTCCAGAACCCAGCAGTGCACAGGGAAGGACAGAAACATGAATTGCAGCAAACCAGAACTGCTGGAGAAGCTAATCGAGATCGTGGGCGCAGACTGGGTTAAGACCGGTTCTGATGACCTTGAAAAATACGGCAAAGACTGGACCAAAGCCTATCCTGCAAACCCGGTGGCAATCGTGCTGCCTAGTGATACTGATGAAGTTATTGCGCTAGTCCAACTGGCAAACCTTCATGAAATAGCGCTAGTTCCGTCTGGCGGCCGCACCGGCCTGAGTGGCGGTGCGGTAGCCTCGAATGAGGAGCTGGTCGTAGCCTTCGATCGCATGAATAAGATTCTAGATTTCAACCCAGCCGATAGGCAGGTTGTCTGCGAACCCGGCGTAGTTACTGAAGCGCTGCAACAGTACGCGGAAACTAAAGATCTATTCTATCCAGTCGACTTTGCATCTTCTGGTTCCAGCCAGCTAGGCGGAAATGTCTCGACCAATGCGGGCGGCATAAAAGTTATTCGCTATGGCATGACTCGTGAGTGGATCAAGGGCATGAAGGTGGTTACCGGAAGTGGCGAGCTGCTCGATCTGAACCGCGGCTTGAATAAGAACGCGACAGGTTATGACTTCCGTCATCTCTTTACTGGAGCAGAAGGAACTCTTGGTTTTATAGTCGAGTTAACTGTAGCTCTTACCCGCAAGCCTAAGGATCCGACTGTCTTGGTGCTGGGGGTGGAAAAGATGGAGCTCATTATGCATGTACTACAAGCATTTCAGGGCAAGCTCGATCTGACTGCCTTCGAATTCTTTTCTGAGAAGGCGCTTAAGCATGTCATCGAAGAGAAACAATTGCAGCGACCGTTCGAGACCGAACCTGATTTCTATGCACTCGTGGAGTTTGAAAATAATTCTGAGCAGGACATGGAAACTGCCATGAACCTATTCGAGACATGCCTCGAAGAAGGCTGGATCGTGGATGGCACTATCAGTCAGAACAGCAGGCAGGCAAATAATCTCTGGCGGCTGCGCGAAGATATATCGGAAACCATCTCAAAGTTTACACCCTACAAGAATGACATCTCGGTTAAGGTTTCTAAAGTTCCAGAATTCTTGCAGGAAGTTGACAGTTTGGTCACATCTGCCTATCCAGACTTCGAAATAATTTGGTTCGGTCACATTGGCGACGGCAATATTCATCTAAACATTCTTAAGCCGGATGCATTGGCAACAGAAGTATTTTTTGAAGAGTGTGCAAAGGTTTCCGATCTGGTTTTCGAAATCGTAGCAAAACATGACGGAAGTATTTCTGCCGAGCACGGGGTTGGTTTATTGAAGAAACCATTCCTTCACTATTCGCGCAGCGCAGCAGAGATAGCATATATGAAAGCGATAAAGAAAGTATTCGATCCTAAGAATATTATGAACCCAGGAAAGCTATTCGATTAGCATGCTTATTGGTGTAACGATTGATATTACTATGATGGCTCCATGCTACGTATTCACTACGTCAGAGAACGTTTGAGAGTCTGCAGCCAAGCCCCGAAAAGCCGTTACAATTTGCGACATTTAGAGTTTCCATCTGCGAATTTATAGGTATACACTAATATTCGGTCGAATTTATCGCCGGGAGATCGCTTTGGTTAGCGGTTCGATTTCTAAAATTTTAGGCACGAGAACTAGTATGTCAGATTCAGTTGAGGGTACCGTTAAGTGGTTTAATGACGAGAAGGGGTTTGGTTTTATAGAGCAGGAGGGTGGCAAAGATGTATTCGTACATTTCAGCGCTATCAATGGCTCAGGAAGAAAAACTCTTCAGGAAGGTCAGAAAGTAACCATGGATGTTGGCCAAGGCGAGAAAGGTCCTCAGGCAGAGAACGTAAACCCAATTTAGTAAGGTCTTCAATGACTTTATCTAAGTGGGCTAACGGTCAATTTTTGCTGGGATAAGAATAGAAAGCGAACACTCGTTCTAGATTTATGTCTTGATAACGCATTAAGTCTTTAGTTATCTAGAGATCGAGTCTTCCAACGCTTTCTATTTGTTCAAAGCAATTAGCCGCGCTTTCTTTCATCATCAAGGCAGATATGTCTTGACCCCCGCGCTTGTTCCTAACAACAAGCGGTTAGCCCCTCGTTCTGCGAAAAGCCCATTACATACTACGCCCGTTATCTGGTTGAGCTGAGTCTCTAGTTTTCTCGGATCGAGAATTTCGAGATTATAGATGTCGAGAATATTATTTCCGTTGTCGGTTACACAGCCTTCCCTATAGACAGGGTCACCGCCAAGTTTCACGATTTCTCTGGCGACATAGCTGCGTGCCATTGGGATAACTTCAACCGGTAAGGGGAATTTACCTAGTACTGGCACCATTTTCGATTCGTCTGCTATGCACACAAATTCTTCGGACGCTGCAGCGATGATTTTCTCGCGCGTTAATGCGGCCCCTCCCCCTTTGATAAGCTGTAAGTGTTCATTGGTCTCGTCGGCGCCATCAACATAGACACGTAAAGTGCCAGCACTATTCAGATCTAACACGGGTATGTTGAGTTCCTTTAGCCGCCTAGCGGATTCTTCGGAGCTTGCAACGGTGGCGTATACTTTGTGTTGAATTTTACCGAGTTCGGCGATAAATAAATTTGCCGTGGATCCGGTACCTACACCGATAACGGTGTCGTTCTCCAATAGGGATTCCACGTATTCAAAGGCGGTTCGTGCTACGGCTTGCTTAAGCTCATCTTGTGTCATTGCTAACCCTCGTTCATTTTTATTCGTGTGCGGAAGCAACTTGCCCTAGCAGCTGGCCCATTGCAACACTGGAAGTAGCTTCAAGTGAAGATTCAAAATTCATTGTATCGCGTGGAAACAATACGATGGCAGTAGAACCAAGGCGAAATCGTCCTAATTCGCCGCCTAACGGAAGCTGTACAGCGGGAGCTTGATTCGAGTAGTCGGTTATCTGAATCTCACGTTTACCCTTAGTTGGACAAACTTCTCCCGCCCAGACTGTATCTATTCCGGCGACAATCATCGCGCCAACTAAAATGACGGCCATCGGACCGAGCTCTGTATCGAACAGGCAGATGAGTCGTTCATTTCTTGCAAATAAATTCGGGACGGAATCGGCTGTAGTTTGATTCACTGAGAATAGTTTGCCTGGCACATAGATTGTCTTCTTCAAAACCCCAGCCATCGGCATGTGCACGCGATGATAGTCTTTAGGGGAGAGGTAGATCGTGGCGAACTTGCCTGTTTGAAATAGCGCTGCCATCTGCGCGTCACCGGCAAGTAGGCTCTTGCAGCTATAATGCTTACCCTTTGCTTGCAGAAGCTTCCCGTCCGTTATATTGCCCAGCTGACTAACGGCTCCATCGGCAGGGCATACTATCGCGCCTTGAGAACTGGCAAGTGGCCTTGCGTCAGCTTGTAATTCACGAGTAAAGAAAGCGTTGAAGTTCCGAAACTTTTCTATTTCTTGGATTTTCGCCTGACTCAGATCTACCTTGTAACGCTTGATAAAGGTGCGAATAAATAGTTTACGCAATAGATGGTTCTGCGCCAGTATTCCAACACCTCGGGATAGCAGGTGATGTGGTAGGAGATACTGAAATAATATAAATAGGCGTGACATAGCAAATCTTCAATTAGAAAATATTTCTGTTAGTTACTTCTTCGATCTATTGCTCGATAGGTACTTCCGGATCGTTTCCCCACTCAGACCATGAGCCATCGTAAGCTCTTATGTCATAGCCAAGCGCTTTACCGACAAGATAGGTTAAGCCCGAGCGATGATGAGTCTGACAATGAGTAATTACTTTCTTGTCTTTGCTTATGCCTAGTTCATTAAGTTGCCGCTCTATTTCAGGCAAGGGTTTAAGACGTAAGCCGTTCTCTCTATCTTGAAGGTCGAGCCAGTTTAGATTGGCGGCGCCTGGAATATGTCCATTGCGTAGCGCAGTCACCTTTGCTCCGTTGAATTCCTCAAGGGCCCTAGCGTCCCAAACAATAGACCCAGCATCATCGAGTCGAGCCAGCACCTGATCCTTCGAGACGAGCAACTCTTCGTGAATACTTGCTGAGAAGTTTGTAGGTTCTGGTATTGAATCGTCGCTGTTCATATCCGATAGGGGGAACCCCATCTTCAGCCAAGCGCTAAGTCCGCCATCGAGATACGAATAATTCTTGTGCCCAATGATATCTAGCGTCCATATTAATCTACCAGCCCACCCTCCGCCCTCATCGTCGTAGACAATGACGTGCTTGTCGGAGTTCAAGCCAATTTTTGAGAAGAGGGCATCTAGTCTTTCTTTAGTTGGTAATTTGCCAACGGAGGGTTTTACACCGCTCATCAGCTGCGCAGGCTCAACCAAAATCGAGCCTGGGATATGATGGGTATTGAACACAGTTTGCTGCACGACAGCGACGAGTAGGATGTCATCATGAGCAGGTGATTCGTTGAACGCTTCAGGGGAAATTATAAGGGGTAGCGTAGCCATTCTTACTTATCTCTCGTCACTAGTTTTAAGCGCTGCGGGCTGCATAGCCAGTTATCCTAGCTTAGCTCATTCAAGGAATCGACAATGCGAAAATAACTCTCTACTCGTTCGATACTAATCTGTCCGGCCTCTAGGGCGGTCTGTATTGCGCAACCAGGCTCCCGCCTGTGTGAGCAATCACGAAATTTGCAAGAGCCGGCAAACGGCCGAAATTCTATGAATCCTTCAAACACTTGTTGCTCATCTATGTGGCCAAGACCGAATTCTCGAATTCCAGGCGAATCGATAAGATCGAATCCAGGCATATGATACAGGGAAGAAGTCGTTGTGGTGTGAGTACCACGACCCCAAGTCTCCGACAGTGGCGCCACGTCGGCGAGCTTGCCGCTATTCAGTTTGTTAAGCAAAGAGGATTTGCCTACGCCGGACTGGCCGACCAAGATTGTAGTCTTATTGGCTAGGGCCTGTTCCAGCTCGGGCATGCCGCGCCCGTCTTCAGCAGACACCTTGTAAATGGGATAGCCAATATCCCCGTAAGGTGACAACATATTGTCCAAATTGGTCAATTCTTCTTGATTTAACAGGTCTAGCTTGTTCAAAACTAATACGGCAGTCAGGTGTAGCTGTTCAATGGCTACAAGATAGCGATCTATAAGGCTCACATGAGGAGTTGGAGAAGAGGCAAAAACGACTAACACAATATCTATATTGGCAGCGATTGCCTTGAACTGCCCCTCGGGGCTAGGGCGGCCGAAGAAGTTTCGGCGCTGACCTAAGGCTAGAATTACCCCGCCATCAGCGCCATCGTTAGACCAGACGACTAGATCACCGGTAACCAATTTAGGCAGATTGGATCTCTGTGTGCAGCGAATAAGTCGACCCTCATCCTCATCAAGAAGAGACTCAACATCTACGTGTTGCCCATAGTGGCTAATGATTCGCCCATTGCATTTCTCAAGCGAGGTTTGGGCATCAACAGAGTCGGCATCATCAGAGCCCAGCTGCTTGCGCTGATTCTGGGAAATGCGCGCCAGTTGGTGTTTGCTTAATCTTCTTTTACTCATCGATAGGCGGTAACTAGCATCATAGTGTCGGTAACTGTTCAGGAATGAACAAAGGATAGGATTATTGCATATTCCACTTGGGGAAGCTTTGCTACAATCGTCATGCGAACTAAAACTTCACGACACAATGATCGTACCTTTTTATGGTAAATCTCGCGGGAAATCGGAATGGATAAAAATTTAAATCTAATTTGGCTAGATCTGGAAATGACTGGGCTAAAGCCAGAGTCTGATCGCATCATCGAAATCGCAACATTGGTTACAGATGCCAATCTCAACATCCTCGCCGAGGGTCCAGTGCTTGCTATTAAACAACCCGATGCAGCATTAGACGCGATGGACGATTGGAATCAGAAACATCATGGCGCGTCAGGATTGATAGAGCGTGTGAAGAATAGTGATGTCGATGAGAATGAGGCGACCCGGCAGACGATAGAATTTCTGTCTCAGTACGCTCCGAAGAATTCATCGCCGATGTGCGGCAATAGCATCTGTCAGGATCGCAGGTTTATGGCGAATTACATGCCGGAGTTGGAAGACTATTTCCATTATCGAAATTTGGATGTGAGTTCTGTTAAAGAACTCGCGCGTCGCTGGAAGCCAGAAATATTAAAGGGCTTGGTTAAGCAAGGAGCGCATCAAGCGATGGAAGATATAAAAGATTCTGTTGCCGAGCTGAAATACTACAGAGAACATTTTATAGACGCTTAAAAGTAAGCTGCTAAGATTCGTGTTGTAGCAACGCCCATTCAATATGTTCGTTTACCATGTCTGTGACGTTGCCCAATCGCGAGCGTAGCGCGCCGACTATTTCTTTGGAGCTTGGCGCATTCCCAAGAGCAACAGCTATATTGCGTAGCCAGCAGTCGTAGCCGATTCTACGAATAGCAGACCCTTCAGTTCGTTTTAGAAATTCTCGCTCGGACCAAGCAAATAGATCTACCAACTGAACATCATCCAGGCTATGTCTAGGAGTGAAGTCTTTCTCTTCAGTTGGCTTAGCAAATTTATTCCATGGGCAGACTAACTGACAGTCGTCGCAGCCGTAGATACGATTTCCCATCGGTTTTCTAAACTCTACCGGGATAGATGTGCGTAGTTCGATTGTCAGGTAAGAGATGCAGCGCGTGGCGTCCAGCAGGTTGGGTTTCACGAATGCGTTCGTCGGGCAAATATCGAGGCAGGCAGAACAGCTACCGCAGTGGTCGGATACCTGCTCATCAACCGGCAAGGGCAGATCAGTAAACAGCTCTCCCAGGAAAAACCATGACCCGCCTTGCTTGTTGATGAGCATCGTGTTCTTGCCGATCCAGCCCATTCCAGATTTTTCAGCGAGTGCACGCTCGAGTACGGGGGCGCTATCGACGAATGCGCGGTAGCCAAATGGTCCAGCAACATCTTGAACTTTTCGAGCGAGCTTTTGTAGCCGCTTGCGAATCAACTTGTGATAGTCGCGGCCCCTGGCATAGCGAGAGACGTAGGCTTTACCCGTGTTCTGCATGGAATCGAGAGAATCTTCTGAATCTATTGCATAGTCCATGCGGACGCAGACGACACGGATCGTCCCGGGCACGAGTTGCTCAGGGTGACAGCGCTTGTCGTGATTTTCCGCCATATAAGACATGGCGCCGTGATAGTTTCGATCTATCCAATCTTTTAAGTGATGCTCGTACTTACTTAGATCTATATCCGTAAAGCTTACTTCTTGGAAGCCAAACTCAACGCCCCATTTTTTAATGTCGGCTGCAATTTGATTGATATCGATTTCAGACATATAGGGCTTCTTACTCAGAGTTCACAGAGAATTTTAGCAGCCTGTTGCAAGGTGCTATCGTCTTTGCAAAAACAAAAACGAATAATTTTCGTAGCTGGGGGTTTTTCATAAAAGGGAGCTAATGGAATAGCAGCGACGCCCTTCTCTTGAGTTAGGTAGTTGGCGAACTCCACATCGTTCTTATCGCTTACCTCACTATAGTCTACTAGTTGAAAATAGGTACTCTTAGAAGGGGTAAATCTAAATCGAGATGGTGTAATCAAATTACAGAACGTGTCTCGCTTCTCTTCATAAAAACCTGGAAGTTCGCGTGTATGCTCAGGGCACTCGGCCATAAAGTCGGCGATAGCATATTGAACAAAGCTAGAAGTAGTAAAAGTAACATACTGGTGAATCTTTCGAAATTCCGTCGTTAGTGCTTCTGGCGCTACACAATAGGCAAGTTTCCAGCCTGTAGCGTGATAGGTTTTGCCAAAGGAAAAAACGGCAAAGCTCTTCGCGCGCAATTCCTCGTGCCCTAATACACTCTCGTGTTTCATCCCATCAAAGACCATGTGTTCATAGACTTCGTCGGAGAGAATCAAGATGTCATGATTTCGAATCAGCGCGGCGAGTTTATCAAAGTCGGCCTTGTTCAATATGCTACCGCAGGGATTGTGCGGTGAATTGATAATGATAAGTCGGGTTCGAGAATTTATAGCCTGCTCTAAGCGATCCCAGTCCATGCCATAGTCAGGAAGCGTAAGCGGAACGTGAATCGTTTTACCGCCTGCCAGCTGTACAGCCGGCTCGTAGCAATCATAAGCTGGGTCGAACACAATGACCTCGTCGCCGGCGGTCACGACTGCATGCACTGCATCGAACAAGGCTTCGGTGGCGCCAGAGGTAACTGTCACTTCTGTTTCTGGATCGGTATCGCAGCCGTAGTAATCCTTTACCTTGTTGGCAATTTGCTGCCGTAGTGAGGGAATACCAGCCATCGGGGGGTACTGATTCTTGCGATCATTCAGATGCTGGGCGACTAGTTCTCTTAGTCGCTCTGGGCAATCGAAATCTGGAAAGCCCTGTGAAAGATTGATAGCACCATAGTCTTGAGCCATCTTCGACATGACTGTGAAGATGGTGGTTCCGACGTTAGGTAATTTACTCTGCAAAATCTTCACCTCAATAAACTAGCAATCTATTCTAACTGATTGCTTGGCGGAAGTGATATCGGGGAGAGGTGAGGGTACTAGAGCCTGAGAGGCTGAAGCGGGACAGCATTTGCGTAAATAAATGCTGTCCCGTTAGATGGTGCTCGAGATGAATGCTCTACAGCTGCAGCCACTCGTTCAGATCGATAATGTCTTGTGGCGTCAATATGCCAGCAATCTGTCGTAGAACCAGGCTGTCTAGAACATAGTTATAGCGAGCATCGGCATATTGGCGAAGTGCGCGATAGAGATTTTCTCTTGCGCGTAAAACCTCAACGATATTACGCGTGCCAACCTCGGCACCCAGCTCCGTTGCATCCAGAGCGCTCTGCGCGGATGTAATCGACTGTTGCCGCTGGCCGATGACTAGGACGTCTGTGTTTACACGGCGATAAGCATTACGAATATTCTGAGTGAGCTGACGCTCTGTGAGATTCAAAGATTCTTGAGCGGAGATTACATTGTATTCTGCGGCTCGTCTTCTGGAGCGAGTAGCGCCGCCTGAGTAGATTGGAATCGTTAGGTTTAGTGCCAAGGAGGTGCGATCGAAGGCGCCGCCACCAATTTGAATGCCCTGGCTGACGATTGGAGCAGTTACGTTGTGGTTCCAGCCACCTGAAAAATCGATGGTAGGCAGATGATCCGATTTTCTCGCCTGCAAGTTCTTGCGCGAAGCTTCTAGGTTGTATTCAGCTGCCGCGATAAAGAGGCTGCTATTCTCGGCCTCGTTCTCCCATTCATTTAGGCTGCCATCTACCTGCACGATAGGAAAATCTTCGCGCAAGACATCGATGGAAGGGTGCGCCTGACCGGTAATGGCTTCTAGTGCTTCATAGCGAGATTGCAGCAGGTCCTGTTGCAGAAACGTAGTGTTTCGCGCGAGATCATAGGCTGCTTGGCTGTCGAAGACATCAGTAATGGCAACCAGACCAACCTCTTCACGCTGCCGAGTCTGATCCAGTGAACGCAGCGCAGCTTCTTCTTCCTGCACATTGGTATCGAGCATGTCGATAGCGCGCAGTACGTCGAAGTAGGCAGTGGCGACGCGCATTATCAAGTCTTGCTCTTGGGCGGCTAAATTTACCGCGGCTGCCTTATCCCGTGCCTTGGCGCTCTGAAAGCTGTACCAGCTGGCTAGGTTTAGGACGCTCTGAGAGAGGTTCATTCCCCAGCCATGGTTGTTAAGGCCGGGTCTGAAACTATGGTCGTCAGCGACTCGAGTTAGGGCCGTTTCACCGGTAACCGGGTTTGTGACGTTGGTATAGATTGAGTCGGACGGGCCACTGGTTAAGCGAGAGGTGCCTCCGCCAACGCCAATTGAGGGCAGCAGTGACGAGCGGCTCTGAATCATGCTTTCACGATTCTCGCGGTAGCTGGCTTCGGCTTGCCGCAGAGTAGGATCATTTTCTAGTGCAAGCTGCAATATAGACAGCAGATCGTCGCCGTAGCTGAATGAGCTGGTCATGCAGCCCAATACTAGAATTCCAAAATACTTCGCTGGTTTTCCCATAATCTATGACCTTCTATGTACTAAATAGTGATGTTCAAATGCCTGAAGAGTTTGTTAAACACTTGTTAGACAAGGGTTTCGTATAGCATCTTGAAATTAGACGGCATTCTACACTTTTGTAACCAAAAGTGACAAATTAAACCCCTGCATTTGCGACAGTTAACCTTATTGAACCATTAGACGTTCATTTGCCGCTTACAGTTACAGTTGAAACTGCCAAATTGGTGCTGCGGCGGGAAATACTTCCTTACTTTAAGAAAGCTCTACCTAGAAGGTAGTCGAGCTAGTCAAAAAGACCCAATGGGCGAGATAACGCCGCCTCCCAAGGGGGCGGCCCAGAGCTGAATCCACCTCTATTAGGATTAGTTAGAGAGCCCGGTATCGAGATAACTAGATAGCGCATCTAAACAGGAATGCGCCAACTTCTTGCTACGCTCACCCGACCATCCGTAAGTCTCATCCGGCGTTGCCGTCGTATCCTTGAAGGGCATTTCTAAAGTCATCGCAAGACAGCCATGTGTTTCCGCAATTTGCGCAGTGCTCATGGTTAGGTTGGCAGTGCCGGGAGTCTTCGCCGGATAGCCTCTTTTCGTTTGAAAGTCTGGGTTCAACACAGCTAGCTTATTCTTGTAGAAGTCTAACCGTGCCTGCTTGGCGGCGTCCCAGTCTGCAAGGCCCTCGGTGCCAGCAATGAAACAGTAGGGTAAGGATTCGTCGCCATGGACGTCGAGCATGAAGTCCGCACCGGTATCAACGATCGCCTGCTTTACGAAATAGACTTCCGGGCTGGCATCGATCTCAGGATGCGCCCATTCTCGGTTCAAATTTCGGCCTGCGGCATTGGTGCGCAGATGTCCTCGCTTGCTGCCATCTGGATTCATGTTCGGAACCAGATACACATCGCACTGACTCAGGAGTTTGCCGCTAACTGAATTTGATTCATCCATAAGGCGCTCGATGCAGCCTTCCATCCACCATTCGGCCATAGACTCGCCGGGATGCTGTCTAGCGATAATCCAACATTTCTTCTTGGGATGTTCATTCTCTTTTGATGAGAATTTTAGTAAGTCGATATCCTGACCATCCAGTGTCTTGCCAACAACACGATGCGAGCAACGAGGTGACATCTGGCTTCTAGCTACTAGATCGGCGTGACGCTCCATTGAGAACGGAGCGAAATAGGCGAAGTAGACCGAATCATATTTAGACTGGAACTTGATGGTCATCTTGCCATTCTCAAGCGAGGTTGGATGACGCAGCCAATTCTGGCGATCATAAGAGTAACAAACTCGGTAGTTCTCGAAGCCAGGAGGATAGGCGGCACCTGCAGCGTTTAGGATATGCATCGTACAGGGTGTAGCTTTCACGCCACTGAGTCGGAAATAGAACCATTGGTAAAATTCCGACTCAATATCGGCGCGAATGTTCAGTTGGATGTCGCTGGCATCAGCGCAGCTAACGACCTCTATATTGCCCGCATCAAAGTTCTGGCTTATGTGCACAATCTTCCTCTTCGTGAGTATCTCGTTGTTTTATATCTATTTAGCGGTTGTTAGCTTACTGATATTTGTTATCATTGCCGACCTTTTTTTTAGTAAACGAGAAATCCTATGTCGGTAATCACTGACAACTTAAACATTGGTTCCAACGAAGCCCTAATTACTCCAGGGCAATTAAAAGCTGAGTTGCCTCTAGAAGGCGCGGCTTTGGAATCGGTGCAGCTAGCACGTAATACCATCTTCTCAATTTTGGATAGAACCGACCCGCGTTTGTTTGTTGTTGTTGGTCCCTGTTCGATCCATGACACCGAAGCCGCTATCGATTACGCGAAGCGACTTAAGGAGCTGGCTGATAAAGTACAGGACACACTCTATATAGTGATGCGAGTCTATTTCGAGAAGCCGCGAACGGCAATTGGCTGGAAAGGGCTGATCAATGACCCTTATCTCGACGATTCGTTCAAGATCGAAGATGGGCTACGTAAAGGCAGGAAGTTACTACTCGATATTGTCGAGCTAGGGCTGCCAACTTCTACAGAGGCTCTCGATCCGATCTCGCCGCAGTACATGCAGGAAGTTATAGCTTGGTCTGCGATTGGTGCGCGCACAACAGAATCACAGACGCATCGCGAGATGTCGTCGGGGCTTTCTTCCGCGGTAGGTTTCAAGAATGGAACTGATGGTGGATTGACCGTAGCCGTTAACGCGATGCAGTCTGTCTCAAGCCCGCATCGGTTTCTCGGCATTAACACAGAGGGTCAGGTGTCAGTTGTAACTACCAAGGGTAACCCTTACGCACATGTGGTGTTACGTGGTGGCGGCAAGGGTCCGAACTACGATACCGTTCATGTTGCGCAGTGTGAGAAAGCACTACTCGACGGCGGCGTGAGTAGCAATATCATGATTGATTGCAGTCACGCGAATTCAAGTAAAGACCCAGATGTGCAGCCCTTAGTGCTAAAAGACGTTAGCCATCAAATTCTTGAGGGAAATAAGTCCATCATCGGCGTCATGCTCGAAAGTAATATCAATCATGGCAACCAACCAATTCCGAAAGACCTCAGTGAACTCAAGTATGGGGTTTCAGTAACAGATGCCTGCATGGATTGGGAAACTACCGAACAGGCAATTCTGGAAATGGCAGCGAAGCTGAAAGACGTATTGCCCGCTAGATAGCTAGTTGAATATTAGAATGACGAGCCGGGCTGGGAAAGAAACTCTAGCTCTTCAGCCGTCGATTCTCTGCCCAG
>Ga0307985_10001008_pt1 | contig 16100 bp, 8 predicted proteins | sample EllFjometageno80_FD_203155 | JGI IMG/M metagenome (GOLD analysis project Ga0307985, IMG submission 203155) | Marine microbial communities from Ellis Fjord, Antarctic Ocean - #80 | ecosystem: Environmental > Aquatic > Marine > Unclassified | place: Southern Ocean | collected 2014-10-09 | reverse complement strand
TCCAATTTCAGCACCCATATTACAGATAGTTCCTTTTCCTGTTGCAGAAAGTGATTTTGCACCATCGCCAAAGTATTCTACTATCGCACCAGTTCCACCTTTTACTGTAAGGATTCCAGCTACTTTAAGAATAACATCTTTGGCTGAAGTCCAGCCATTCAATTTACCAGTTAGTTTGACACCAATGAGTTTTGGAAATTTCAATTCCCAAGCCATTCCAGCCATTACATCTACTGCGTCAGCACCGCCAACACCGATGGCAACCATTCCTAAACCACCAGCATTCACAGTATGAGAATCCGTACCAATCATCATTCCACCTGGAAACGCATAATTTTCTAAGACTACTTGGTGAATAATTCCAGCTCCTGGCTTCCAAAATCCGATGCCATATTTATTAGAAACAGATTCTAAAAAGTTGAAAACTTCGCCAGAAGCAGTCAATGAATTTCTTAAATCATCCTCAGCGCCTTCTTTGGCCAAAATAAGGTGATCGCAATGTACAGTAGAAGGTACTGCTGCAGTTGGTTTTCCTGCCTGCATAAACTGCAGTAATGCCATTTGTGCCGTAGCATCCTGCATGGCTACTCTATCTGGAGCAAAATCCACATAGGAGTTACCTCTTTCAAAGGATTGGCTAGCTGCGCCATCCCATAAGTGAGTGTAAAGAATTTTTTCGGACAATGTCAGTGGTTTTCCAACCACATTTCTTGCTGCTTCTACCCGAGCGGGCATCTTGTCGTAAACAGCTTTGATCATTTCAATGTCGAACGCCATAAGAGGTGAATTTAAATTCAAAAAAAACGATAAATCCCAAAGATTTTGGGGTGCAAATGTATCAATTTTCAGGGAAATAAAACCTAAAAAATCAAAAGAACAGTGATGAACAGTACCAAGCCAACTAACATTATAATGGCACTGTAGGGTAAAATGTCTTTGGCCTTAAGTCTTGTTATGCCCAATAATGGTAAAGCCCAGAATGGTTGAAGCATATTGGTAAGCTGATCGCCATAAGAAAGGGCCATTATGGTTTTAGGAACCGACACATTGAGTGTTTGGGCCGCTTCTGTCAATATAGGACCTTGAACAACCCATTGACCTCCTCCGCTTGGAACAAAAATATTGACTAGACCTGCGCTCAAAAAAGAAAAAATAGGCAGGGTAGTTGCATTAGAGATCGAAACAAAAGCATGAGAAACTTCCGCACCAAGCCCAGAGTATTTCATTATTCCCATGATGCCAGCGTAAAGTGGAAATTGAATGATGATTCCTACAGACCCGCCTATGGCTTCCTGAACTGCATTCAAGAACTTATTGAACGTGCTGTGTAAAAGGATGCATAAACCGAAGAGGAAAAAATTGATATAGTTAAGGTCGATGAAACTTAGTCCTGCACCTGTCGGAGAAGTCCAGATTTTTTTGATCGCTAAAAAGCAAATTAGACCTCCGAGAATAAAGGCGAATATTTTAGAATGGTCAATTTTCTCTGCTCTTATCAGTTTTGTCTTTGCAGAATCATTTACCTCCGGTTTGGTAATAATCGGGAGGTTTATCTCCGTGCTAGCACTTCTTTTTCCTAGCCAGTAAAAGGTGGTTGGGATGATCAATAAAAGTAGGAGCGAAGTTGTAATGTTCATCGGAGAAAGAATAGTCTGATCAATTCCAATTCTTCCTATCTGATCTTCAAGAAAGTGCCCTGCAGCAGCAACAGTCAAAGGTGCTGAACCTGAAAATCCTCCATGCCAGCACATCATACCGCTATATCCTGCGGCAGCAATTAATGGGTAGTTTATCTTTATCCCTTTTTCTTTGGCGCGTTCTGCGACTTTTCGAGCGAAAATTGCACCAAAGACCAAGCAAAGGCCCCAATTAATAAAACTCACTCCAATCGTCAAAAGACTGATCCATAAAGCTGCAGAGGCTGTTGTGTTACAGTACTTGGTAAAAACATTAATAATCTTATTAAAAAAAGGGGTGAGGGCCAATGCATGTCCTAGAATTAAGATCAATGCCATTTGCATCGTGAATTCCAATAATTCCCAAAAACCAATCTCCCAATATTCTAAGATCTTAATAGAGTAGGTAGTGACTGCATTTTCAGGTCTTTCGGTAAATATTAGTGCAAGGAAAAAAGTAAGAATTGTCAGTAATACCGCAATAGAAAAAGGTGAAGGGAGAATGTTCCTTATAAATTTAATATAGAGACTGTCTTTCTGCATGAGTCAAAAATGGCCGAAAATCCGCTAGTATCAAATGAAAACTATTTGCTAATTTTTACAAACTTGAGGTTTCTAACCCGACCACTAGAGACTTTGCAGCCGTTAATGACATTGTTCGCGTCACGAGTGAAAGCGATATCACTGAAGAACCATGCATCTCCGTTGAATGAATCCTTATGCAGATGATTTAAAGTGATATCAACTAGCCGCGAATGTTCTGCAACCAACTGTCGGTATTTTATTGAAAATGTATATGTTGTATTTAATTCTTCACTGTAATACTCGCCCGTGAAATCCTCAAGATTCACATCATCTTTTCTAGAAGGGTTTTTTGATTTTTTACTATTTTTTCTCGGGCTAACACTTTTATTTTTAAACAAGTAGTCATCATCAAGATAAATATCAGCTACGGCTTTTGTGATACTAATGGCATCGAATTCTGCTGTATTTCCCAATGCCATTACCGAAAAATTTTGATCTGGAAACCTAAGAAGACTGCTTCTAAAACCTGCGTCTGCTCCGCTATGGCTTATGCTATTTAGTCCGTTATAAAATGTTACCGATTGCCCTAGGGCATAGGAAATCTTCCGACCACTATTTAGTGTCTGGGCTTCATTCATTTTATTAATAAGCTTTCTGTTGCCAACAGAAGGGTATTCGAAGTTTCTTGACCAAATGCTCAAATCCTCAACAGTTGTGAACAAACTTGTCGCACCAACATTAGCATAACTCAGTACACTTTTTTTGTATTTATCATCTTCAAGGTGATAAGAATAAGCCCTGTTTTTCACGATTTTCTCATGGTCATCATAGAATAAGGTTTTTGTCATACCTAAAGGTTCGAAAATATTGATCCGTGTATACTCTGCAAAAGTTTCCCCAGTGACACGTGCAACAACTTCTGCAAGCAACGTAAAGCCAGTATTACAATAGAGGTACTCTTCTCCAGGATCAAAATTCAGTTCCTTTTGTGCTTTCACCAACTTCATAACATGCTCTTTGGTGATTACATCATCCAGTCGCCAGCCAGCCATCGATAAAAGGTTCCATTGGTCTCTTAAGCCACTGGTATGTGTTGCTAAATGTTGTAGTGTGATCTTGGTGCCAAAATCTGGTACTTCAGGTATGTATTTTCTAATATCATCATCCATTGAAACTCGACCATCCCGTTCCAATAATAAAATTGCAAAAGCAGTGAATTGTTTTGAAACGGATGCGATATGAAAAACGGTTGAAGGTGTGTTGGGTATGGCATATTCGAGGTTAGCCATTCCATAGCCTTTCCTGTAGATGACTTGCCCGTCTTTGACAATTGCCAAACTCGCACCGGGCGAATTAGGATTGTTCCATTCCTTGAAAAGCTTGTCAACTTTTAAGTGACGCCATTCTTCCTCTTCTTGAGCATTGCTTGTTGAGCAAAAACAGAACAGTAAAAACCCTAATAACAAGATGATGTTCTTGTTGATGTAACTCATTTTTTTCTTTCAAGGTAGTCTTTTAAGAAAACTGCTTTATCAAAGATAACGAATTAAGAAAGACAAGCGCTATGAATTATAATCAACCCTATTTTTTAGTTGCTTTAAATGTGCCATTAGGTTGAATAAACGAAGCAGCGACTACTTTAGCTGCCTCCAAGAGAAATTCTATTTTAAAACCATCCAATGTCTTGAAAGTAAACTTGTGCTGATCTGTTGGAATCATTTCATACTCGGGTTGACCAGGCACCAAAAGAAATAAAGTGTTATTGTTTTTGGTGTAAACCTTAACTGTTTGTGGACCTAGTTCATATTCACCAACATAAATATCCAAGGCTCCATCTTCTAATGCTAGAGCTGCTGGGCTTCTTTTGAATTGTATAGGATCCAAAGTAGGTTCAATAGGCGCTTTTAATCCTGAAATATCCCCAGCACTATTTATGTCAAAACTTAATCTCAACTGCGATGGTGAAGAAGTATCAATATCTCCTTTGTCTACTTGGAAACTTTCAAAAATGTCATAGTGATAATGTCTTAAATAAAGGGTCAATACTTCAAATTCAGCAAACAACGAATCATTTTTTACAACCATATTGAATTCACCATAACCCGGATGAGAATAAGTACCTATGTATTCTTGAAGAATATGAGAGGACTTTGTTCCTTTTACTTGATCTGTGGCATCGGTACTTTCAGTTACTTTTTCTTGAGCTTCTAATTGCTCATCTCTCGTTTTTTTGGCGTTGCCATTCCAGTCTATTGTTTCTAGTGCTAACATTCTATCTGCAACAATATTTCGCACCAAATTCGGTACACCCGATCCGTCTTGGTTAACAAGAACAACAATACCTATACTGTCGGATGGGAAATAGGCTACATTGGCTGAAAAGCCATCAATATTACCGCCATGTTCTACTCGATAATGTCCACGATAGGAAGAAAGGAACCATCCATATCCATAATTTGCCATGTGTAAGTCAGGGTTTTCTTCTCCTGGTCTACCACCAGATACAACCATATGCGAACTAGTGGCTTCATTTACATAAGCCGCTGGGATAATTTGCTCATCGTTAAATTTCCCTCCATTAATCCATGTTATCAACCAATTCGACATTTCTTTGACACTACTATTGATGCTTCCTGCAGGGGCCATTCCACGGATTTTATAGTAGTCCATTTTTTTGTTTTCACCCTCTGCTGTGGTTTGGTAACCAAATGAAATGTCTGTGCTTTTTTCCAATTCTGGAATTGAAAGGTTTGAAGTTGTCATTCCCAAAGGGGCGAAAAACATGTCTCTAACATTATCTTTCCAAGGCTTTCCTGTAAGTCTTTCTGCGATCAAACCCTGGGTCATAAACATGAAATTGTTGTAATACCACTGTTGTCTGATACCGGTAAATGGCTCTTGATGTTCAATTCGTTTTAGCAACTCGCCCATATCATCTGAAGGAGTGAGGTACCAAGAATAATCGTGTCTCGGTAATCCTGTTCTATGACTCATTAAATCTTTGACAATGATGTTGTTATTCATATCATCATTAAAAAACTTAAGCTCAGGAAGGTATTCTCTCGGACTCTTATTGAAATCAATTTTATCGTCTGCTCTGAGTTTGCCTAAGACAGCTGAGGTAAAGGCTTTGGTACTTGAACCTATTGCGAACAATGTGTTTTCTGTTGCTGGAATTTTATTTTCTAGGTCTTTATATCCAAACCCTTTGGCATAAACGATTTTATCTTTTTCAACAATGGCAACACCAAACCCAACGGCATTCCAAGTGCTCAAGACTGCCTCAAGGTCATTTTCAATGTTTTTAAGTCTTTTATCTAATTTTTGTGCAATGGTGGGCATGATGATCATGGCCATTAATGCAGTAAGAATAATCTTCTTCATAATTCTGGTTGATTTGAGTTACTGGAAAATTAAGAAGAATTTGGAAACTTCTTTAACTCTTCCAATATGGGTAATAGATAAGTCTAATTCATTGATCTGAAATTTCTGCCATCCCAAAGTTCAAATTTCACTTCAGAATGACCAGAAACTCAAATCAAGTTAGTTTTTTGTCTACTGCACCAATATTTTCAATAAATAGGGTGCTATTGGACTTAAAATCGGTTCCTAGAGATGAAGTGGGGCGGTCGTGAATTTCACCTGTTTTTCTATCCACCAAAACACCAGTTTGACATGCAGTCCCACAACCCCATTCAACAAGTGTATAATGGCCTGCGAAGTTAATTCCACCTTCACAAGCGGCTTTAATTCTAGTGATAAAATTCTTTGATGCGAGATTTGATTCAAAATTTGGCGCAGTCAATTTTCCATTGAAAACTGGAATAAGATAATCATCGAATGCCGCAAGGGGTTTGTATTTTCTATAGATGTCTACTTGGTCAAATGTTAAATTATCACTTAAAATCAGGTCATTCTGATGCTTGGAAATAATTTGAAATGAAGGGTGCTTGTTTTCGCTTCCTTTTACTAACACCTTAATATTCCCATTCAAAGGGCCAATCACTAAATAGTCCTTAGAGTTAAAAAGCGTGTCTTTCTTATTGGTGGTCTCTTGACTAATAGCATAAGAGCCATGAACTAAGAATAGCGCTGTAAGAAAAAATAGCTTTGTCATTTGAATAATTGAAATTCTAGAATGACTTAATAATAAAAATTAGACCATCGCATTTTTGGTTATTTATTCTCAGGAGCATTCCAAAACTCTATGTTCATTTGCTGGTTTTTAGCCAATTCACTTCCATATAAAATTGAATTAAATAACACTCTATAAGTTCCCATGGTTTGGCCTCTCCATTGAGGAGCAAAACCGAGAAGGATGACATGACCGTTTCCATGTTTCACATCAAGTGATGCCGCATAACCTTGGATATGCTTCTCACCTAATAGATAACCTGAGCGGAGGGGAGAGCCCACCTTTTGATATTTTGCCAGTGCCTGTCCTTCGAATCCTTCAAGCGTAGTAAATACAGGACTTCTAGAAACAAATACGTTCGCTTTACTCGGCATTCCTGCCATTACAGGGTGTGAGTTGTCTGTTTCTACAGCTAAAATCGAACTGCCAGCGAAGTAATCTTTACTGTTTATTCCAGCAGTAACATCTTTTACGGGCAGGTGCATTGCACTGATGGCAAAATTACTGCTTTGGTTTAGCGTAACTAGCGTCCCTCCAGCCTTGACAAATTCGTCTAAGCCTCGAATACCAGCATCTTCCATACCACCTGCATATTGTGGAGGAATTGAACCTTCTCTAAAACCATTGGTGAAAGTTGAGGAACGTTCTGATGCAAATAAGATAACATCAAAGCGTTTGTTGAGGTTGCCCATTTGAAAATCAGCATTTCCTATGTTAGTGAATTCGAAGCCAAACCTTTCAAATAACCATCTAGTCCATCCTTCATCCATGCTCGCTGTAAAAGGACGATAAAGTGCGATTCTAGGCTTAATGTTAGTAGCCTCTACATTATTGGCCATTTGAACATTCAATGATAATTCAGTTGACCAATTGTTAATGGTTGAGCGGGAAATTCCTTCGACAGTATATTTTCCATTTGAGAAACCAACTTTGCCATTGTTGGCTAATGCCATGTTTATAAACCTAAAAGCGTTGTTTTCCTTTGGATCAAGTATAGTAGTAGATCCATTGCCTCTAACTGAACTAGCAGCTGCTAAAATTCCAGCAGCATTAGCACTGGTATTAAACCCAGCTCCAGGTAAAAAGTCTCCTGCATAGGCATCAGATTCGTTATCCCAATTACTGGTGTTAACCTGGATAGGTGCCATCGCATCCCATTGGGCTTGCGTAAGAGGCATTTTCGCAGGTATAACATCAACTTCAAAAATTAATGGTAAAGTCCATCCAGCAGCGTCATATGGTTGTTCTGGTGGTCCAGAGGGATATTCTCTCAGGTCTGGGTAATTTTGAATGTCTAATAATTGTCGCGCCAATTCAGCAAATTCTTGGTCCATTGGTATCACCCAAGTGCCTTTTGGGTAGCTGATATTATTGTAAGTAATGGCTTCGCTGAGCTGTAAGATTTGGATGCCATTAAATGCCAGTCTTCTTAATAATTCCACTGGTCGCATCGGATCACGCTGCTCTTGCGGTATGAAGTAGGCATATGGAGGTTCTTTAGTGTATTTCTCAATCGTATTTCTTCCCGATTGGTAACGGTTATAAAGCACTGTTTCACTGTATTTAGAAGCATATTCTAATACGGCAACAGAGGCAGTTTGCATATAACTTACCGCGTCACCAATACGCCACCAGCCACCTTTCCATGGGCTCGAATAAAGTGACTCATTTCTTAATTCTGCTCTAGTTCCTCTAAAGTCATTAATGCTGTAGAATTTTGGAGTAGCATAACGATATCCTGCAGTTTCAGTCCAGAAAGCAGGGATGTTTTGAAGCATTGGCATATAGTCTATATAACCAGGGTACCAAGCATCAAAGCCTGTACCCATGTGTACAGCACCTTCTTGGCCATTAGATTCTAAGGCCTGCGCCATGGCCATTCCAATCATGTTCACTTCTCTTGCTACAATTGGAGGTGTTTGAGAAGCTACTGGTTCGGCAAAAGGAGGGAGCCATATTCTTGTTGGAAAAGGAGAGGACTGGTGATGGACATGAATGATATTGGGTTCCCATTCTCTCCAGTTTCGTGCGACAACCCTCGATTCAATCATATTGAGCATATAAGCGTCACGGTTGTTGTCATGGCCAATGTATTTTTGATATAGTTTTGGCATTGGAGCAATTTCATAAGGCGTACCTACATTTGAACCATACCATTCTGCGATCATGTTCTGCCCGTCTGGATTCAATGAAGGCCAAAGCATCACCACAACATTCTCCAGTATGTCTTTGATTTTCGGATCATCACTACTCAGTAGTTCATAAGCCAGAGTGATAGTGTGTTGTGCGCCAGCTACTTCCGATGCATGTAAGCCTCCATCAATATGCACTAGCGGCTTGCCTTCTCTGGCCAATGCTTTTGCTTCACTATCCGTCAATCCTTTAGGATGCGCCAATCTGTTTGCAATTTCTTTATATCGATCAAGGTTGTCTAAGTTGGCTTTTGATGAGATTACCGTAAAATACCAATCGCGCCCTTCAGAGGTTTTGCCTGCTTGAAAAATCTTGATGTTATCACTAAGAGACTCCAGCTTACGGAAGTACTCCATGGATTGGTCATAATTGGCCAATTTGAAATCATCACCTGGTGTAAAACCAATTACACTAGCCGGTGTGGGAATGGTTTGTGCCTGAATAGCAAAACTCCAAAGCGCAAAAAATGAAACCAAAAAGGTTCTTTTTATAAATTCGAGATTAAGAAGGCATTCTTTCATAAGGTTAATGTAATTGTTTCCTTCTAATGTAAATCTATGGTTGTATAAGTATTATATCGGTGGTGTTTAATTAATGCTGTGATAACTGTTGATAACACTATTTTTCCGTTCATTTTAAAATGTACGTGGTTGTAGAAATTGAGGTGGCAAAAGCATAGTTATCTTGTATATTAGAGCAAACCTTAAAAGTAAAAGATGAAGAGATCATTGAAATTATTATTTGGATTGTTACTCTTAGCTGGATTCAGTTTAAGTGCACAGGAAATCCCACACCCGCGTGATAGCTATGGCCACGAAGTTGGTGCAGATTATAAATTAGCGGATTACGATCAAATGCTGGCTTATTACGACAAGTTAGCGGCATCAACAGACCGTGTCCAAATGATTGAAATTGGTAAGTCTTCAATGGGACGACCAATTAAGTTGGTTTTCATTTCCAACAAAGAAAATATGAAGCAGTTAGACAGATGGAAAGAAATATCTGAGAAACTTGCTAGAGCTGAAATCACCGAGGAAGAAGCTAGAAAACTGTCAAAAGAAGGTAAGGCCATTGTATGGTTTGATGGCGGAATGCATGCTACTGAGCGTGCTCATGCTCAAATGACATCAGAGTTAATGTGGAAGATTGCTTCTGAAGAATCTGATGAAATGAAAAAAATCAGGGACGAGGTAATTACTTTGGTAGTTCCTGTTATCAATCCTGATGGGGTTGATATTGTTGTCGATTGGTACAGAAAAACACTTGGCACTCCGTACGAAAGCTCAGGGCCTCCAGTATTATACCAAAAGTATGTTGGTCATGATAACAACCGTGATTGGTTTATGAATAACATGGAAGAAACTAAGGTCATCACCAATATTTTGTATAACGAGTGGTATCCTCAGATCATCCATAACCATCACCAGACTGCACCAAGATGGGCAATGATTTTTTTACCACCTTTCAGAAGCCCAGTTAATCCACAGATTCACCCAGGGATTACTACTTCAGTGAATCTTGTTGGAACGGCAATGGCACAGCGTTTTGCCATGGAAAAGAAACCTGGCGTGATTGCTAATGTTGGATTTAGTATGTTTTGGAATGGTGGAATGAGAACTGCTCCTTATTACCATAATCAGATTGGTATATTGACCGAAGTTGCCCAGCCTACACCAACTCCAACAATGTACGATCCGGAGAAGAAGCCAGAAAACATAAGAGGCTTACCGTCTAACGGTTCTGAGATTTTTTATCCTTACCCATTTGAAGGAGGAGAGGTTAAATTTAGAGATGCAGTTGAGTACATGATCACAGCTTCAATGGCTATTCTTGATTTAGCAGCAGATAAAAGCGATGAGTTTCTTTATAATATTTACAGTATGGGGCGTGACGCAATCACGAATGCCAATGGTAAGGGGGCATTTGCTTATGTCATTCCTAATGAACAATGGAACTCATCTGAAGCCATTAATTTGACAAATGTTTTAATGCAAGGTGGTTTAAAGGCGCATAGAGCAACGGAAGCATTTAGTGCTAATGGTAAAAATTATGAAGCTGGTTCAATCATATTTTATGGTGCACAGTCATTCAGACCATACTTAGCGGATCTAATGGAAGTACAAGACTACCCAGATCAGTTTTTATATCCAGGAGGACCACCACAGCCACCTTATGATTTAGCTGGATGGACTTTGCCAATTCAGATGGGTGTTACCGTAGATAGAGTAGTAGAAGATTTTACTGCAAAGGTCGATCCAATTAATGAAAAAATGACTTTTGATGCTGGTACTGTATCGGGCAATGCGCGATATGGATATGTACTTTCTAATAAGGACAATCAAAGTGCAACAGCCATTAACAGGTTACAGAAAGCAGGCTATACAGTGAGTCAATTTACTACAGCTCAAGAAGGAGTTGAAGCAGGTTCATTTTTAATCAGATCAAAAAGAGGGCTAGATGCTAATATCAAGGAAATAAGCGCTGACCTTGGATTAAATTTCTCTGGCGTAGCGAAAAAACCATCCGCTCAATATAATGAGTTAAGAAAAGTAAAAATTGGAATATACAAGTCTTGGCAAGCGAATATGGACGAAGGATGGAGCAGATGGATGCTAGAGCAATTTGAATTTGATTTGGATACGCTTCATAATGAAGACATCCAAAGCGGCAACTTGAGTCAGTATACAGCGATCATTTTCCCTGATCAGAGACCTTCAGGAATCATGAATGGTAATTCTGCACGAAGAGCTCCTGAAAAGTTTGTTGGTGGAATTGGTGCTGAAGGTGTTGCTGCATTAGACGCATATGCAACTGCTGGTGGATCAATCATCTTTTATGATAAAGCATCTGATTTTGCCATTGAGCAATTCAATTTACCTGTGAAAAACGTAACTGCAGGAATTAAACCAAATGACTTCTTTATCCCTGGTTCTTTGGTACGCATGGATGTTGATGTTAATAACAGGCTTGCATTAGGGATGCCGGCTGAAGCTTCTGCTTCATTTAACCAAAGTCGTGCTTTCAAAATTGATGCAAACGCTTCAGGTATTGAGGAAGTTTCAAAATACGCTGGAGACAACATATTGATGAGTGGATGGGCATTAGGTGAGGAAACTCATTTGGCAAATACATCTGCAATGGTGCATGCAAAGCGTGGTTCTGGAGATTTGGTCATGTTTGCTTTCCGACCGCAATTTAGAGGGCAGTCGAGAGGAACTTATAGAATGATCTTTAATTCCATCTTTATGGGAGCAGAGAAGAATAAGGTCCCGCTTTCTAAAAAGGATTAATAACCTAACTATATCAATAAAATAGAAAGGCCTTCCATTTGGGAGGCCTTTTTTATGCAAAGGTTAATATCATTCCGTAATGCAATGGAGGAATCCTTTCACGTACATAAAGAAAAGAAAGCCAGCGCCTTACAATGTGCTTAAAGTGAAAGGATCTCTTCGCTTTGCTACGAGATAACAGGATGACGAAATGATTGTTATTGCCACAGAAGTATGTCATTCCGTAATACATTGGAGGAATCTTTTCACTACAAGTAAATCTAGATAATCAGCTGCTAAGATTAGTGTGCTTCAAAAACCATGTCCAACTCTTTTACATCAACGAATCCCTTATCATTGATTGATTTCAATTGGACTGTTTTCAATTCATTGACCAGCATCGGGTCGTATTTGGCAGAAACACGTACGTAATTTTCTGTGAAGCCATGGATCATGCCGTCTTCTACATCATCTTCAAATAAGACCGTGGCCGTGTTTCCAAGGTTTTTTTCGTAGAAAACGCGTTTTTTCTTTTCGGAAAGGATGCGCAACATTTTGGATCTTTTCTGACGAATTTTCATTGGAACAGGATTTCCCATTTCAGGTGCAGCAGTATTCGCCCTTTCGGAATAAGTGAAAACATGCAGGTAGGAGATGTCCAATTCATTCAAGAAGTTGTAGCTGTCTAAAAAGTCTTGTTCAGTCTCTCCAGGAAATCCAACAATTACGTCTACACCAATGCAGCAATTTGGCATGAGCTGCTTGATTTTATTCACGCGGTCTTCATACAGTTCTCGAAGATAACGCCTGCGCATGCTCCTTAAGATCTTGTTACTCCCTGATTGCAACGGGATATGGAAGTGTGGTACAAACCTTTCGGATTGAGACACATAATCTATCACCTCGTTATTCAATAGGTTCGGTTCAATAGAAGATATTCTGAACCTATCAATGCCTTTAACTTGATCGAGTTCTTTTACTAGGTCTAACAAACGCTCTTTTCTTCTGCCTTCTTGGATTCCAAAATCGCCAATATTTACTCCAGTGAGGACAATCTCCTTTATATCACTCTTAGCAATTTCTAAGGCAGACTTTTTGATGTTCTCTATACTATCAGATCTGCTTTTTCCTCGTGCTAGGGGGATGGTACAAAAAGCACAAAGGTAATTACAGCCGTCTTGCACTTTAAGGAAGGTGCGAGTACGGTCATTAATAGAGTAAGCAGTGTTAAAAACGGTAGCCTCCTTAATCTCAGAAGCCAATACTCGTGCTTCTGGAGTTTTAACGAAACCATCAAGGAGTTCAATCAACCTGAATTTTTCAGCTGCCCCTAATACTGCATCAACCCCAGGGATTTCAGAGATTTCTTTTGGCTTGAGTTGTGCGTAACAACCTATGATTGCCACATAACCATCATTATTTATCTTCTGCGCTTCTCGAACAATCTTTTTACACTTCTTATCTGCGTTATCAGTTACAGAACAAGTGTTGATAATGAAGATGTCAGGTGTATCTGAAAAATCAACTTTTCTATACCCCTTCTCCTCAAAAACACGAGAAATGGTGGAGGTCTCTGAAAAATTCAGTTTACAACCCAGCGTGTAGAAAGCTACTTTTTTCATTGGATCGCAAATGTATTGAAATATTGTTTCTTTTAATTGTCTTAGGGTTCAAAAATTTGATGTTAATAGGCGCTATTTAAACGTTCGAGGGGTGTATTTTTATATTTTCACCAACTATTTGCGTTTGAAAATTAAAAAGAGGGTAAAAAATCACCCTATTGGATTGAATTTTGTGTAAATGTTTTAATTTTGGGCTAAATATAAAACAAAACAAAAAAAAATGTCAAATCAGCGTCAATTTGCCCTCCGTACAGTACTTGGAAGGAAGACTGAAAGAGTTTTTCCTCCATCAGAAAAGATCTCCGATTATTTTGAACAAGATGTTTTTGGTGAAAAGCAAATGAAGGCTTCATTAGCACCGGGTACTTATAAAAAAGTACAAGATGCAATTTCAAAAGGTAAAAAAATTGAAAGTGATACGTCAAACGAAATTGCCTCTGCGGTTAAGACCTGGGCAATGTCGAAAGGTACTACACATTATACACACTGGTTTCAGCCATTAACGGGTACAACTGCCGAGAAACATGATTCGTTTTTTGATTCATCAAAAGGGATCGAAGTTTTCAGAGGAACTGCTTTGATCCAGCAAGAGCCAGATGCTTCATCATTTCCTAATGGAGGAATTAGAAGTACGTTTGAGGCAAGAGGATATACTGCTTGGGATCCGAGTTCTCCGATTTTCATATGGGGTAGAACATTATGTATTCCAACGGTATTTGTTTCATACACAGGAGAAGCATTGGATTATAAAGCACCGTTGCTTAAATCTGTAGAGGCGGTGGATGAAGCTGCTACCAAAGTCTGTCAGTTATTTGATAGAAACGTCAACAAAGTAAGTGGCTCGCTGGGTGTTGAGCAGGAATACTTTGTGATTGACAAAGCCATGTTCAATTCTCGTCCTGACTTAGTGATGAGTGGAAGGACCGTTTTTGGACATAATCCTGCTCGTGGGCAGCAGTTGGATGATCACTATTTTGGCGCAATTCCAAGTAGGGTGTACAATTACATGAAGGACTTCGAAATTGAAGCCTTGAAGTTGGGAATACCTGTAATGACGCGTCACAATGAAGTGGCACCGGGTCAGTATGAGGTTGCACCACTTTATGAAGATATTAATGTAGCAGCTGATCATAATTCCTTATTGATGGATGTAATGAAACGTGTTGCAGACCGACATGATTTGGCTGTCATCTTTCACGAAAAACCGTTTGCTGGATTGAATGGTAGTGGAAAGCACAATAACTGGTCTTTGATAACCAATACAGGAATAAACTTGTTTCAGCCGAGCTCGAGTGCAAGAGACAACCTGCAGTTTTTAGTCTTTTTTGTAACCACAATAAGGGCCATTTATAAGAATGCAGATTTGTTGAGAGCAAGTATTGCTACCGCTGGTAATGACCATAGGTTAGGAGCAAATGAAGCGCCTCCAGCTATTATGTCAACTTTTATTGGTTCTGAGTTAACAAAAGTATTGAATGAGCTGGAGGAGAAAGGAAATATCAAAGTAGACAAAGGAGATAATATGTATATGAAATTGGGGATTGATAAAATTCCTGAAATCATTTTGGACAATACAGATAGAAACAGAACTTCACCCTTCGCATTCACTGGTAATAAATTTGAATTCAGAGCTGTTGGTTCCGACCAAAACACTGCAGGACCAATGACGGTATTGAACCTTATTGCTGCTGATCAATTGACAGAATTCCACGAACTGGTAACTAAAGCGATGGAGTCAGGAGAGGACAAGAAGATTGCCATTGTAAGAATTTTGAGAGACTATATTGAAGAGTCAAAAGATATTCGATTTGAAGGAGATGGTTACTCTGACGAATGGGTAAAGGAGGCTGAGAAAAGGGGGCTTTCAAATGTCAAAAATACTGCCCGCGCATTGGACGCGTTCTTAACGGATGATTCTGTAAAGCTTTTCGATAAATTTGGCATTATGTCAAAGCTAGAGCTAGAAGCAAGGAATGAAATTCGATATGAAAATTATGTAATGAAGATTCAAATCGAGTCAAGATTAATGGGCGAGATGGCTTTGGGTATGATTATCCCAAGTGCTTTGAAATATCAGAACAAGTTGATTGAAAATGCTCGAGGTTTAAAAGAGCTCGGTCTTGATAATTCTCATGTTGTCGATTCACTAGAAAGATTAAACGTTCATATTTCAACTTTGAAGACAAATATTGCCGAGATGATAGAGGCGCGTAAAGCTGCCAATTTAATTGAGGATTCAAGAGAAATGGCGATTGCTTATTGTGACAATGTCAAAGAGAAATTCTTTGATGAAATTCGATACGGAGTGGATCAATTGGAACTTAATATTGATGACGAAGAATGGCCATTGCCAAAGTATAGAGAGATGTTATTTTTAAGATAAGGTTAATATTTCTATGGATTTTAAAGTCACTCTACTATTGAGTGACTTTTTTATTGTAAGTTGATTCGATATGGCAAAAAAATCTAAGTGGAAAAAGCGACTAAAAATTGGTTGTTTAGGCTTTGTTGGAATCATTATTATTTTGGCTGTTGTAGCTGCTAGGCTGATTAATTTTTCAATGAGTGATGAAGAGCTAGTTGATTTCTATAGTGAGACTTCTTTTATCCCTTTAAGTGAATTTTATGAAGTTGGCGGTTATGAAATGCACTACAAAGTGCTCGAAAACCCAACTGATGG
>Ga0307985_10001007_pt1 | contig 16117 bp, 18 predicted proteins | sample EllFjometageno80_FD_203155 | JGI IMG/M metagenome (GOLD analysis project Ga0307985, IMG submission 203155) | Marine microbial communities from Ellis Fjord, Antarctic Ocean - #80 | ecosystem: Environmental > Aquatic > Marine > Unclassified | place: Southern Ocean | collected 2014-10-09 | reverse complement strand
AGAAGGTGCATACGTGCCAGAGGTGGTGGGGGGTGGGATGAAGTTGGGGTTGGCTGGGGGGGGTATTAGGGGGGTCGGGGGATGTGATTGTTAACTCACTGCTCAGCGCGCTGACGCATATTAGCGCTTGAGTGGTTGCGGTCTTACACTGTTGCACTGGTTACACTTTGTGAATTTGACACCATTGCGCAAGGTTAGCTCGCGTCACTGACCCTGTGCGTTTAGGGGGTCTTATTTCAGTACAACTGTAGTGTCAGCCCCCTCTGACCCTCTTTCTTCACCCTTCAACACGAGGTACTGGGCACTGAGGTACTGGGCGTCCAAAGCACGGCTCCCCTTCCCCCCCTTTCCCTCCTCTCCCCAGAGCATCTTCTCAAACGCCACTGAACCGCTCCTCTCCCACCCTTACTCTCTCTCCCCATGGAGGAATTCACATCAGGTTTCACCGATACCCAGGCCGCAGTTACCGCGCTCATTGGCTTCACTCCGGACCTCTCTTATTGTCTCGCTCTCACAAAGACATCGTTCCATGCGCCCGCGCCGATGAAGTTCACCGGTCTCTCAGGCGGCGTAAGTGTTCACATAAAGCGACGCGAGGTGCTAAGCGGGCGCGAGTTGTTGCATTTGCTGGGCTGAAGTGAGGCCTGCCAGAGGGCCTGCCAGAATGGTATACCCAGATGTGAACCACCCCACCTGCTACAGTCCAGCGTGGCGGAGCGCTTTTGTGAAAGCGCACGATTTGAAAGCCTAAGAAACAACGACTGCCGATATGAGCAGCTGTTGTGGTGTGTGACCTCATCTTGTGTAGGTGTGCGTTTGTGAACGAGGGAGTGAACACCACTATATTGCCCTTTGTGAACACACGCTCGCGTACGGCCCTTTGCTCACACGCACACGCCTCTTTGCTCACACACGTACACCCCTTTGCTCTCTCTCTCTCTTTCTCTCTCGCGTCCCTTTGCTCACGCTCACACGCACCCCGTAGGACGACTTCTCGTACCCTACCTCTGGAATTCTCGCTCGCAACCTCCCCGCCCGTGGCTGCAAAACGTCGACCTTCTGGTCCCACTACATGACCGCCCTCTCCTCCATCCTCTCCTCCCTCGATGTCTTCGCCAAATCCACCAGCCTCTCCGACACCTTCGACGGCGGCGCGGTCCCCCTCATCATTGCCCTCATGACCATCACCAACGTCCTATCCACCCTCGCGCTCTCCCACGTCGACGCCATCATCGATGCTGTTGCCGCCGACCCTAAAAATGCGGTCGATGTCCAGGAGACCTGCCAATACAAAGACCTCCCCCTCGTCAAATCCCCCCAAGACATGTGGGTGCGCATCATTGGCGGTTGGAAGTTCGAATGGAAAGCCAACGGCTGGTTTCTCTTCCAGCACGGCCTCCTCCGCCAAATCTCCGTCCTTGTGACTCGCCTTCAGTACGACTTCCGGTGGCGCCACGACCAGATGGCCTCTGCCAAAGACGTCAAGTTCTTCCAGCCCGACGACAAGATCGAGCAGTCCCTCGGCGCTCAGTTCGGCGCGAACGCCGTCCAGTGCCTCATCCGGAACACGTACGAGGACTGCCACGCGCTGCTCGTCGAGGGGATTGACGGATCGAGTCACAGTCGGAGTATCAGTCCGATGTTGGTGAGCGAGGAGGAGGGCGCGAGGAGGACGGGGAGGACGGCGAAGAGTGACGACATGGCGACGCTGGCGACGACGGTGAGTGGCCCGAGAGGACAAGCAAGCGAGCGAGCTGAGAGCCAGGAGCCGGGAGCCATGCTCGCGAACGGCGCGGTTTTGGGCACTTTTGAGCTCTTCCAGGTTGAGCTCGTCCACGTCGAGCTCGTCAACCCGATGTGTTCGCTTCACTCGCGCATCGCCGCCGCGCCCCTTTGTTGACACATATGTGCGCTCGTTCATGCTCGCGAACGGCGCGGTTTTGGGCACTTTTGAGCTCGTCCACGTTGAGCTCGTCAACCCGATATGCTCTCTTCGCTCATTCATCACTGCCGCCCTCCTTTGTTGACGCATATGTGCGCTCGCTCACATGCATGCTCAGGGCATCAGCAAGCTCGTGCTTTCGTACTTTGGCATCGGGGGCAGCGAGAAGAAGGTCAAGTTCGCCCACGAAGGGTGCAGCCTGTGCATCGCGGATGGAACAACCCAGCCGTGTGACGGGTGCATGAACGAGTTTTGTGCGAAGGGGGAGTGCCCGAAGCATTTTGAGCTGAGGAAGGAGAGGGGGGGCAACTCGAACGACAAGTTGGAGGTGTGGTTGTGTCCGGTGTGCAGGGCGAGCAGTGAGATGATTTCGAGCGTGGAGGTGGGGGATCTTGGGGACGTGCAGGAGCTGTTGCAGCGTGGTGCGGATCCGTTCTACGGCGACTTGAGGAAGAACGCCGAGATGACTTCGCCGATGCACACGGCGGCGCTCACGAACAACTACGAGGCGCTGTCCATCATGTTGTTCGGTGCCTACTTCATTGTCGAGTGCCAGATCGAGCTCATGGAGGGGATTGACGGGAACATTTTCCCGGAGCGGACTTGGCCGAGGAACCAGAACAAGGAGACGCCGTTCGAGGCGGCTTACCAGGCTAACATTAGGGGGGCGCGCCACTGCACGGAGACGATGATGCTCTTGGCGTCGAGGGGGTGCGGGAGCTGGTCGACTGCGATCAATGCGCAGGCGAAGAGAATTGAGCTCGATAACTTGATCGCGAATGCCAATGGCAAGCGCAAGCGTAGTGGGGGGGGCATGCCCGAGGGAGGGGATCAGGAGTTCCCTCGCGGCGACATAAGCATGGGCGCGGAGCCGATCCCGGTCCCGTGGGTCAACGACACAGACGACGGCGTCACCATGACTGGCGAGTGGACGTATGTCATGCGGACGTTGGAGACAAGGCGCACCGCCATCAAGTGGTACAAGAGCTACGGGGGGTGGAGATCGGGCAACCTCTTGAAGCCGTGGAAGAGGGGGCAGATTATCAATGGGACGAAGGTGAGCAGACAGAGCGGCTGAGCGGCTGAGCGGCTGAGCGGCTGAGCGGCTGAGCGGCTGAGCGGCTGAGCGGCTGAGCGGCTGAGCGGCTGAGCGGCTGAGCGGCTGAGCGGCTGAGCGAAGCGAGGCGAAGTGAAGTGAGCTGTGAGACCGGCGAGGATTGTGTTGATCCAACAAAAGACAGTGTCTGAGGCTCTTTGTTCTCACATGTGCGTGGCTCACACTTGTATGGCTCCCCAGGTGGCGACGGCGAGCGTCGCTCCAAGCTGCGACAGGACCGAGAAAAGCAAATGTCTTATGCTTCAGAACAACCAGAACAACGGCAAGATCCACCACATGGATTGCAACTACATGTGCCCGTGCAACGACCACGACGCAAGGAACCTTAACGCCAAGACCGGCGCGTACGAGTCCCCCAGTTGCACCAACCAGGTGCTGCACGAGGGCGTTAGGTACCCGCTCGAAGTGTTCCGGAGGCCGGGCGTCGGGTGGGCCGTCCGCACGCAGAAGGGCGTCACCATCCCCGCCGGCGAGATCGTCTCCACCTACAGCGGGTTGTACCAGCGCGAGTGCGACTCGCGCGACCTCGAGGAGCAGTACGAGAATGAGAACAAGATGAGCTTCATCATGAACCTCAAAGGAGAGTCTAGAGACGCCCGTCCTGATGACATCGCAATCGATGGGACCGACTTCAAGAGCGTGACGGCATTCTTTAACCACCAGTGCGAGGCACCGAACATCAAGATCTGTGACGGGCTGAGGAACCACCTCGACACTAACTTTATTTACAGATATTTCCTCACCACGATGGAAGTCCCGCCATTGACGGAGTTGCTCTTCAACTACGGCCTCAAAAAGGGCATCGAGTGCAGGTGCAAAGAGTGCAGCGAAGGAGCGGGCAAAAAGATTACGCACTGCTTGTGCGACCCGTGCAAGTTGAGAGTGAAGTGCAAGAAGTTAAATATGTAGTGGATGCGCTTTAACGGGTACTGTACGGGTAATATGGGCCCCTCTAGTTCCCTGACTGTGAACACACTTCAAGCAAGTTCTGTCGGACTTAGGGACAGTCGCGTGTCAGGCTGACCCTAGCCCATATTTCTGTTGCTCGGCGGTGCCTGTAGAGTTCTTGGAGCGTGTTCAGAGTCAAGGAACTGAAACGTGAAAAAACACGCTTCAGTTCCTTGACTCTGAACACGCTCCAAGCAAGTTCTGGCGGACTTAGGGATATGCGCGTTTCAGGCTGACCCTAGCTCATCTTTGTGTTGACTCGGAGGTGCCTGCAAAGGCCACTTTGTCTACAGGGGCCCTCGTGAGTTCCCCTTCGCAGACGAGGTGCAGAATCACATACACGAATGGCCGGCCCTGAGAAGCTGGGCGCGCTTCGTTCCTCTTGGCCCATTTTGGCATATAATCTCAAACACGAGCAAAACTTACTCGCCAGCGAGCTTTGCGCGTTTGCAGGAGGAGGATCTCAAGCATGTCAACAAAAACAGATATAGCGACCTGCTCCCCAGCTCCATGTTGTCGCTCGCCCTCCCCCACCGCCTCCGCTCCCGGTTGCCCCTCTCTTCCCTCCTCACCTGCTCCTTCTCCAGTACTCCCACCGCCACGCCACGCGATTACAACAGATGGTCCATGGTCCCCCCTGCCATTGTCGCCGAGATGTCCATCGGCGCGATATACGCCAGCGCGATGTGGCACCTCCCGCTCTCCACCCTCGACGGCGTCGTCTGTTCGTCACCCAGCGACTTCACGCTGTCCCAGCTCATACCCATGCTCTCCGCTGCTGCTGGGGGGCTCGGAGTTTACTCTACTCCCCTTGGTACATGGATTGACAAGGTCGGGCCGGTCAAAGCTGGCTCCACGGGATCCCTTCTCTGGTTCACCGGCCTCATGACTTGCGCCGCCGGCGCCCATCTTCACTCCCTCCCGCTAATCTACCTCGGTTACGGCGGAATTGGTGGCGCTGCATGGGCCCTGCTCTACCTGACACCTGTAAGCGTCACGATGAAGTGGTTCCCGGACAAGCGAGGGCTGGCCACTGGAATGACCCTGTCCGCGTTTGGCCTCGGCGCCGCCGTCGCCCCGTTCTTCATCGAGGGCTTCGTCGACCAATTCTTCATAGCCCCCACCTTCCTCGGCGACGCCGCCACCACGCTACTCTCGACACTTCCCGACGGAACGCAGGTCCTCCAATCCTCTCCATCCACCGCTGTCGTCGTCGCGACCGCCGCGGACGCCGCCAAGGTCGGCCACGGTTTAATTCCCGGTGTGTACGCTTGCGGGACCGGCGACGCCGGCGCGACTGGCGCGTTTGCGGCGCTCGCGTGCATGTATGGATCGGCGGGACTCGTTAGCTCGCAGTTCATGAAGAAGCCGGAGGATGGGTGGCGGCCGGAGGGGTATGAGCCGGACATGATGTCGACTGCGAACGCGGACATTGGAGTTCCGGCGAGCATCGCGGTGAGAACGCCGCAATTTCCTTTGCTTTGGATGACGGTTTTTGGGAATGCTGTGGGCGGGTTGGCGTTGATTTCGAGCAGGTGAGATGGTGGTGCGGCGCGCATGGCCATCGACCAGCACCTCCTTTTCACACCGCAGCGTCATTTTGTTCATACGTGTGTGTGGTGTCCCCTTGTTCACACGCTCGCCCCTCAGCAAGACGATCATGAGTGACATTTGGAGCCCGATGATGCCGGCAATAGTCACTGCTAGCTTCGCGACGGGGTACGTGGCGACGCTAGGGTCCGCGAACAGTTTCGGGAGGTTGACGTGGGGGATTGCCAGTGACAAGCTGGGAAGGAAGAACACGTATAGCATATTCGCGTTGGGACTGCCGGTGATGGCGTGCACGCCGTACTTGATCACGACAAGTATGGAGAGCTCCGCGCTTGGCGATCCGAGCGTCGTGCCGTTGGGGTTGTTCGTTGGCGGGAGCGTGCTTGCGATTGTTAACTACGGTGGGATTTTCACCGTGCTGCCGGCTTACATCGCGGACATGTACGGGAGCAAGTACAGCAACGCGATTCATGGGAGTGCGCTGACGGCGTGGTCAGCGGCGAGCGTCGCGGGGCCGATGGGGCTCGCGGTTTTGCGAACCAAGGCTGAGACGGAGGCTATCGACGAGTTGATGGTCGGGATTGACGCGGATAAGTTCGAGACGCACTTCGGGGCGGGGTTGGACCAGGCGCCGGCGCTCATCGAGAGTAAGACCATCACGATCAACCGGCTGCTCGAGATCTGCGGGGAGGGAGTCCTGGATCCCACGCCCCATTTGTACGACAACACGTTCTACGTCGCCGCTGGCTTCATGGGCGTCGCCGCCGTCTGCAACCAGCTGCTGAAGCCACCGGACATCAATGAGTTGCTGAAGAGCGTGGAGAAGGTGGAGGTTGTGGTGGATGTGGAAGGGAGGGAAAAGAAGCTCTAGAGCTAAATGTTTCCAGCTGGTTTCCATAGAGCTACTTGTTTCCATAAGCACCCGTCTATTTGACATATAGTTGAAGAAAAGTGGAAATTTCAGGCTGGTCTTCTCATCCTAAAACCTCCCTCTGTCTCTCTCCCAAGCTTACAAAACCTCCCTCTAGCATGGGCAACGCCTTGAAACAGCAGTTCCCGAACGGCTTCTTTGTCAGCGCCGAGTCGGAGGCGGCGATCGCTCTGCAGTCGGAGAAACTGATCAAGATGGACATTGTTTATGCCCCTGTACACCACAGTCCTCCAAATGTCGGGTTCGGACCTGGCTGCCAGGCGCTGGGCGGGGTTTTCATGGGGGCGCTGTACACGGTCACAAATCAGCCCGAGATCTTCAGCAACAACGTCGGCGTCGTCATCAACTGTACCCACGACCTTTCAGCATACCCCGCTTACCACACTGCAACGCGCCGGATGAAGGAGAAGCTTGGCATCACGTTCGCGCGGCTCGTGTGGGCTGACAGCGACGTGCAGAAGCTGGAAGCGGGGGACATCAAGGGTGCGGTCGGGTTCATACACGAAACAAGGGCCAAGGGCATCTCCGTTTTGGTGCACTGCGTCATGGGCGTGAGCAGGAGCGCAACGCTCGTCGTGGCTTACATGGTCGCGACGACCAAGATGAGCGTGGACGAGTGCTTGGCGGAGCTGAGGGGCAAGAGGGAGTCGACGAACCCCAACGACGGCTTTATTAGCCAGCTGAAGGAGATGGAGGCGGAGTTGAAGGCCATGGAGCTGGCGCCATTGTCTGCACAGCAGAAAAAGTAGAGCTAAATTGCTGCTTATTTATTGCGCCAGTCCTCGGTGAGCGGGACGAAGGAAGAAGAATCGCCATCGTCCCAATCGAGCAAGAAGCCCAGCTCGTCGTTCTCGGTCACGTCGACCTCGGCGACCTTCCCCTCGTGGCGTGTTCGCCCCCATGGCACGATCAGCCCATCTCCGACGCTCGGCATCTTCCGCTTCCTCGGCGAGTCATCAACAGAGGTCAGCGCCCTCCTCTTCCAAGGTGCGGGCATTACCTCGTCGTCTTCGTCGCCGCTCTCCTCCCCCTCCTCGCCACCTGCCCCCTCGTCCTCATCTTCATCCCCTCCCAATGAGAAGGACTCCTCCTCCGAGTACTCCTCGTCGTCCACAATCATGTCTCCTTCCTCCTCGTCGTCGTCCTGCTCGTCGTCCTGCTCGTCCGCCTTCTTATTCTCCCCCTCCTCTCCCTCCTCTCCCTCTGCTTGCTCGCCCTCAGCTTGGTCGTCTTCTGCTTGCTCGTCCTCCTCGTCGTTGCCGTCGCTTAATAGACCCTTCGGCTTTTGTGGCTTTCGCAGTCTTCGCCAAACCAATGAGTACGTTCCAATCTCGGCCGCCTCTTTTGCTGAGACTTCACGCAACGCCTTCTGCACTACACCCCTCTTGATAAGCTCGTCGATCTTGGGCGTCCGTAACGCTAGTTGCGCCTGCTTGAACTCGATCCTAACCCTTACAATGGCGAGCTTCGCCTCATTCGTTACCAAAATTCCGATGAGTTGCTCAACTGTTCCAAATGCGGCTCGTGGCTCTGCCTCCTTGGTGGACTCAGAATCTGACTCGCCGTCGTCAACCACTATCTCCGCCTCAGCCTTCTTCTTCCACACTCCGAACTTTCTAAACCACTTCAACTCGGTCTTAAATTTGTTCTGCATTTGTGTTGCCGAGCAGCTCTTCAGAGAGGACGGCATGTCAGGCTTCTTCTTGATGACGCCGTGGAGGGTACTCACTTTTGAGAACGACGAGAACGAATCCCCGTTAATCAACTTGCCAAGACGGTTACCCTTGCCCATGTAGTGTTCGACAATGAACACCTCCTCTTCGAGCGTCCAATGCTTGCGCCTCCCCTCCGGCCCGTTACGTCCAATTATTGCGTCTCCCTTCTTGCCCTTCGCCGCCAATGCCAGTCCTTGACAAGAGAGCCCACTCATGACGCCCAACTCAATCTTTTCCTTCTCAACTTTAACTGCCGCCGCGATCTCGTCATCTTTGCGATTGAAAAACTGTGAGAAGAACTTGTCGAAGCCTTGGATCTCTTTTTCCAACCGACCCTTCTCTTTCTTTAGCAACTGTACCTCCTGCTTGTCCATCGCAGTGAGCTGTCCCATGGAAAAACCTCGCCCAAGGCCGTTGCAGCAGGTACACATCGCCCCTTCGAACACCAGGTCTCTCAGCTCCTTGTCCTCCTTCAATTTCTTGAGGTTGGTCTTGTCGAAAATGAGCCCGTGGAGATGGCCGCGTACCCCTTCAGTCTTCCGGCAGTACACGCAGTTGCGCTCATCGGGGGGCAGGTCCTTCCACTGTTTGTACGTTCTACACAGATTGAGAATGTATCTTTCTCGCTTCTTCGGGTACTTGGCGAGATTCTTGACGGCGTCCGTAATTTGACGGTCTGTAAGTGCCACCAGCTTCGCCGCCATCTCCGCCTTCTTAGCTTCAGCCGTAGCAGCCTTCGCCGCGGCCGCAGTAAGCCAAGCAGAAGCCTTCTCTTTCTTCGCTTCCGCAGCGAACGGAGCAGCAGCCTCCGCCGCGACCTCCGCCGCGACCTTCGCCACCGCCTTGTCGCGACCGGTCTTCAGGACCCCCGTCAGGCTCGCCGCCTCCATGTCCTTGAGGCACGTCTCGCGCTTCTCGAGCAGGTGCCTCGTGAACCTCCCGGCGGAGAGTCCCCTCCAGGCGAGGTTACTGTACTCGGCGAGCGTGTCGGTGCAGCAAGGGAGATGCCTCTGCGTTGCCGTTGCCGTCGCCGCGGCCACAGCAGTGACATCCATGGCAGTATCAGGTGACAGAGGCTGCAATGGGAAATTGGTCATGGTGGCAGTGTTGACGGTTGGGGATTCAGAAAGCCCAGCGGCGGCGGCGGGAGCGGCGGCGGCGGCGACCGGTAGTTGAATGCCCCCCGGCGCTGCCAGTGCGTTTGCATCGGCTGCTCGGAAAGGTACTGTAAGGGTCAGGGTCATGTTGGCAGCAGGGGCATCAATCATCATCACCGTGGCGTCGTTTCCTGAGGGAGATCCTGGGGCAGCCGTCACCGCAGCAGTGGTGGCAAGAAGTTGAGTAGGGAGGTCCATCAGCCGTCTGCTTTGGTCTAATTATGGGAACCCAATTTCCGGGGGAAATACGCAATAACTTTTTATTAAATGGCACGTGTTCAGACTGGGGAAATACGCAAACTGACTCCAACACGTCCAGGAGGGACTGCGAAGTGCCCTCTTCTTGCCTGTAGGACCGTTCTTGTCACCTTCCTCTTGTACTTGCCAAACGTCGTCGTTTGCCCCCTCTCTTGCCTCACCTTGCCCTCGCCCGGCCGCTACTCACGCCTTAACGTACGAATCAATAGTTGTTGTCTTGCGTTGTTGCGAGGACAAACGTAGCCGGCCACTGCGACGACGAGGCAGAACACGACATTTATGGACAGTTGGGGCGAGCGCCTGTCCTGTCATGTCTCAAGCCCGAAGCAAGCTATAGCGTACAGCGTACAGCATTGTTTGATCGCCGTGTTGTTCTTGTGGTGTTCTTGAAGGCAGAAGGGGAGATAGATGAGGTTATTAGATATTCAGGCTCTGGTCGATACAATCACTGACAAAACAGCGCCTGCAGTCGGGCCAGCTACCTTAGCACTTCCGCCAGCTCCTCAGCACTCGCGCCCCCAGTCCCCTCCCCCCCTTCCCACAATGCAAACCCTCCTTCCCAACCCTATCCTCCTCGTCCTCGCCCTCCTTCTCGTAGCAGCCACTGGCTTCACTTCCGTAGTGCCGCATTTCGTAGCACACGAGCCAACCTCTCTCTCACCAACCTCTCTCTCTTCAACTGAACCACTGCCAATAACACCACTGCCAATAACACCACTGCCAATAACTCCCATTGAATCTATTGCTCTTCCCCCTCCCCCTGCCTCCCAAACAAGCTCCTCGATCATCTCCTCGCTCAATCTCCAGCTGTCCCAAAAATCCACCTCAATCTCAACCCTCTCCAATCGCGTCTCCATCCTCCAATCCGCCCTCACCGAGCTCAAGTCCCGCCCCTTCGCAAAAATCAGCACCGCCCGCTCCAAGGACGCTCAAGCCGAAATCACTCGCCGCACCGCAATCCTCACCCACCAGCTCCAGACCGCTCGCGCCACCCAAGACTCCCTCCAGCTCTCCCTCACCGCCGCTCTCGCCGCCAACACCTCCTACGAGTCGGAGCTCAGTGAGATGGAGGAGATCATGCTAGAGTTAGAATCCGCGTTCGACAACGCGAGAGCAACGTGGGAGCTACAGGAGGACGCGTACGCTAAGGAGCGAGCGGTGCAAGAGGAGATGTTGACTCGTCTCGGATCGAAGTTGTCGGGGAATGAGACGGTTCTGCTTGAGAACAGGGTCATGATTGTCACGAGCGAGCTTAGGAAAGCGAGGGGGCAGGTTGGAGAATTGGTTGCGCAGAACGGCGTCTTAAGAGGCCAGGTAGCGGCGCTTCGTACACAGAGCGACGAGGTACTAGACGAGTTGGAGGAGGAGCGACGGGGCGCTGCTGCGGAGCGACGGAGTGAGTTCAAGAAATTTGAGCGGGTCGTTAGAGCGCAGAAGAAGCACTTTGAGGCGGAGAAGAAGGGGTTTGAAGCGGAGGTTGAGGCGCTGAGGCTGGAACAAGAGCGGCAGCAGGAGCGGCTGCGGGAGCGGCAGCAAGAGTACGGATTGAGCATTGTTAGGAGGGCTTGGCGGGGCGTTAAGGGGCGATGGAAGAGGCGAAGGCAGGGGCGGTGGCGGATTGATGACTACTAACGAGCAGATTTTAACCCTAGCAGCTTTTATTACAAGTTATTTACTGGGAATATATATTGCTTTTGGAGTCCTCACACATGTGTGTGTGTACAGCCTCATTACAATCGCTGTGTTGAGGCCGTGTTGAGGGTGTGGGAAAAGTTTTGAAGGAAAGGCGTTACGAAACAGCCTCTGTACCCTCAGCCGCTGCCCTTCTTTGTTCACTCGCTTGGCGTGGCCGTTCCCCCCAGCGCGTCCCCCCCCTCCCCCCACTGTGTCTTAGCATGGCCGCCGATCTGGTGAAGCAACACAAGGAGAACCAGTACATTGACACTCTCATGGATGTGCTGGACGACGAGGACATTAAAAAGCGACCCGAATACACCTTCAACGCATTCTCCTCGTCCTCGCCCGATCATTCCGTTAGGGGTACCTCCCCCGACTCCCGGCCCGGCACCGCGAACTCCATTCTAAGCGCCAGAGGCAATAAGACCCCCCCCCCCCCCAAAACCCCCAGGGAGTTTGTCGAGCACCACGCCGATCAAGTCATTCCCCGCGACGAGGCCCTCAATCCCGACTCGACCATCGATTACACAAAATATGTCGGCTACGGTATCCAAGAGCAAGTCGCCGAGGGAGTCCGCGAGTGGGCCAAGTACGCCGACGGCCCCCCAGACTCCCCCGAAAAACCCTTCTCACGCTGCGTCGTCTGCACCCTCCCCTTCGGTGCCTGCGAGCACACTCGCGCGTGGCTTAACACGGCGTCGCCGACTGCGAGGAGGCAGCAGGACAGGAATGCTATTGACGAAGGTGGGTACACCGCATCTCGCCCGAACCCGAGCGAGCCATTGAAGCGGCCATCTCTCCTTGTCACTCCCCTGTTCACACCGCTGCGCCCTTTGTTCACACATGTGTATGGCCGGCAGTCATGTTCGACATCGACGACGTCCTCGACATTGACGCTGCGGACATGAACGAGGAACTCAAGAAGGGGATACGGACGAATGCCCTCCCTCTAACGCACCTCTCTCACATGCACTGGACCTCCTGCGAGTCCCGCGCCGCCGACAACATCAACGGCAACTTAATCGACCTCTCCTCCCCACCTACGATGGGCGGGAGCACTGGCATCTGCATCGCCAACCCCGTCGGGCAGCCGCACCTCGTCGTGCACGGGGGCATACGGTACGTGCGAGAAAGAAGAGAAAATATAAGCGAGAGTCGCGCACTCGTCGTCCCCTCAATCGTCAAGTCGATCCTACTCGCCACCCAATCAATCCTCCTCGCTTGCACATTCATTCATTGCCACCTTTGCTCACGCCGTGTTTGTGGCCACCTTTGTTCACCCCGTCTGTGTGTATCTCAGGTACCCGCGCAACGGCGTGTTCCACGCGTACTCTGACACGCTGAGAGGGTCGACGCAGACTGCGACGTACGAGGACCGCGTGTTTGTGTACTCGATGGTGGAGATGTCGTGGCACGTGCCGGAGCATACTGGACTCTCCGAGGAGTGCCCGGTCGGGAGGTACGGGCATTGCGCGGTGGCGCTGCCGGACCGGACGATGTGGACGTTTGGGGGGCGGCAGTACGGGGGCGTGTGCAACAATAGCGTGCACATTTGGAACTTTGACAAGGCTGCGTGGCGCAGGATACGGTTCGACGAGAACATTGTGATGACGCCGGGGGCGAGGTTCTGTTCGAGCGCGGCGCACGTTGCTGGCATAGGAAGGCAGGGTTCGGTCGTGCTCTTTGGCGGGCGGGACGGCAGCCAGAACTTTGGGGACCTGTGGATCTACGACATTGCGACCGAGGACTGGTCGGATCCCGTGACGATCGGCGTGCCGCCGTCGCCCCGGCACGGGCACACGATGGTGGCAATGGACGGCGGGAGGATTATGATCCTGGGCGGGTGCGCGGTCTCGCCCGAGGAGGAGACGGGCATTCCGCTCAACATTTCGGAGCTCGACGACAGGATGAGCGCCGCCAGTAATCTGCTTGAGGAGTGCTACGAGCTCGAGCGAGCCGAAGCGGAGGTCGCGGGCATCGTGCTCGAGTCGGAAGCTGACTACAGGGGATGGAAGGACCTCGCGAGGCTGGGCGCTCAGGCCGCGGCGGCCGTGGCGAGGCGAGAGAAGAACACTGCCGACGCCGAGAAAGTAAGCGCCGCCACCGCACCGCTCACATCACCTCACGTTTACTAACCCTCTTCGACTCTCGCAGGAGCTTAACTTGATCCTCCAGGAACGGGCCGCGGCCATTCACTGGGCCAAAATGAACACGGACCACGGGCAGTCGTACGTGTCGGGCGTTCATGACTGCCGGTACATGGACGTCATCCTGCTCGACGTCCAGAGCAAAGTGTGGACGGAGCCCAACAACCCTCCGTGCACCGGCAAGTTGCCGCTGGCGCGAATGAACCACGCTGCCCTGAACATCGCGGGCAAGGTCATCGTGCTCGGCGGCTGCTACCCATCGACGTCGCGAGTGACCATTAGCGACAACGACGTGCACGTGCTAGACATCGAGAGCTGGAAGTGGTCCATTCCCGCCGTCGAGAACACACCGTTCGCCATGCTTCCCACGCTCGAAGCGGCCAAGACGGCGGTGCGGCGCGCCGATCGCGTTCAGGAGCACGAGATTGCAAGCGCTCGCAGCGCGGGTGTTCCTGGAGGGAAGAGCATTGAGGCGGCGGAGGCGGGGGCTGTGCTCACGATTTGCAAGTGGCGACTGAGGACTCTCCAAGAGCAAGTGGCGCTGCTGAGTGATCCGCCGCCGTGCAGGTACGGCCACGCCGCGGTCGCTATGGGACAGAGGATTTACTTCGTGGGCGGCTTCGAGGAAAACAAAAGCGTGGGCAGCGGCAAGGAGATGGTGATCCTGGATTTGGAACAAGCGGACGAGCGGGAGCGTCGGCTGAGGGAGGAGTTCCACGCGAGGCTAGAGAGAGAACGGAGGATCCAAGATTTCCAGGAGGAGCAGGCGAGGAAGCAGAGAGAGTACGAAGATCGCGTCAGGAAGGAGGCGGAGATGAAGCGGGAAAGAGAGGAGACGGATTTCATGATTTTCGAGGACATGCTGAGCAGGCTGCCGCCGAAAACGATCGCGCCGACGCCGGCTCTGCAGAAGGTACGGGCTCACGCGAACCGCGCTGCTGTGAGCGAGCGATTTCGGTTTCGTGCCGTTCACATCACACATGTCGGTGACCGCTCTAACACTGCTTCCGAAGGCCAACAAGCACACCATCTGGGTGAAGTGGGCGAAGGTGACGGAGGACAGCCAGGGCAACTGGCTCGGGAAAGACAACGTCGAGTACCGCCTGAGTGCGCGAGGGGGCTTCGCGCACTTGGAGAAGGGGAGCAGGGTGCTGGTCGTGTACGAGGAGAAGGAAGAAAGCAAGAAGGGGAAGAAGAACAAGGGGGGTGACGATGCGAGCAGCGTGGGCTCGCTGACGACGGAGGGAGGGGAACTGAGCGTCGCGTCGGGGAGCTTGGCGATGCTGAGCCAGAATGGGGCGCTCTATCCTGGCACCGTTCTCAAGGCGTGGGGGGACGGCAAGTTCGACGTGCACTACGACATGGGCGGCAAGGAAGTGAAATGCGCGAGGGAACGGATCGTTCTCGAGGAAGCACCGCCCTGGGAGACCGTTTACGTGGGAAAAGAGCTAAGCTATGCGGTCGAGGCCAGCGTGCCGGACGTCATTCTGGAGAGGGAGCCAGGAATCAATGTCCAGATGGATTTCGTGCTGCAGGTGAGGCCCGCACATATGCCACTCTTGCCACACATGCCGCACACGTGTGTGAACAAAGGAGGCTGTGGTGCGAACTAAGGGGAATGGCGGCATATCTTCCCTGGAACGCGCGCAGCGAGTGGAGCCGCCCTATCTTGTTGGGCGTAGCGAGACAAGCTGAATTACACACGTGCGTGTGGAGGCTGTCGTTAGCACCGCGTTGTTGCCTTGTATGCATGTTGCTGCCCCCCTCTCTGTCTTGCCCCCCCTCTCCTCCTCTTATAACACACGCTTCGCTCTTGTAGACGGTGGGCACCGAATTCCCCATCGAGGAGCCGAGCTTGCACTCGATGCAGGTCACGTTGGAGACTGTGAACAGGGACGTGATCCTCAGACAGTTCATGGATACCATGAGCAGTGTGGGGGACGACGATAGCGCGGTGAGTCTGACGAAGAAGAAAATAAAAGAGGCCATCTTCATCGACGGGCAGTGCATCGAGACCTGGCACAGCGGCAAGTTGGTGGAGGGAACCGGAATCGGCGATCACTTCGTGTAGAACTAGGTGAGGACATGTTGTTACATTAACCGAGAGTTCAGCCAGCGTCTGTGTGTGCTTCGCAGTAACATAGGGAATGCTATTGTTTATGGCTTTTCCTCCTTACTCTCCTCCGTGCTGTCTTCTGGCTCGTCTTTCTTGGTGGACTTGCCCATGATGTCCAGCATTGTCAGCTCTAGCACATTGTCCTCGTTCACCGCCTTCACTCCATCCCCGTGCTCCTTCATGAACTTCTCAATATCCCACCCCCCATCCCCCTTATCCTCAAAATACCCCAACCGGTCCGCAATAAGGTGCAAATTCTGGCAACCCGGGCACCGGACCAAGACGACTCCCTGATCGTAAGCCTTCTGCGAGAAGCGCTTCGCGGATCTAGTGTCGCAGACCGTGCATGTGTACACGACGGCGAGCTTTTTGCCCCCGTGGTTGACGCCGGGGACGTCGGTGAAGCCGTCCAAGGTCTGGTTAGCTGGGGGGGGGGATGGGAGGTCTGAAGGGGGGAGGGGAGTTGATGAGAAGGGGCGGAGGTGGAGTGGGCGGAGGGATCGGAGGGGGGGTAGGGCGGAGCGTCGAGCAGTCATTATGCACAGGGCCGGGAGGGCG
>Ga0307985_10001001_pt1 | contig 16169 bp, 29 predicted proteins | sample EllFjometageno80_FD_203155 | JGI IMG/M metagenome (GOLD analysis project Ga0307985, IMG submission 203155) | Marine microbial communities from Ellis Fjord, Antarctic Ocean - #80 | ecosystem: Environmental > Aquatic > Marine > Unclassified | place: Southern Ocean | collected 2014-10-09 | reverse complement strand
ATGGCTGTAGCTAGGTGGGCTGAACAGATGGATAGAGATACTGATAAGGCTGAAGCTGATCATAGAGATAGAATGCAGGATGAATCACTTAGGGAGTTCAAGAGGTTAGTACTGGGTGGACCTAAGAAGAACAAGGGGTGGACTAGTAGTTGGGATTAAAAACAAGGAGTTACACTAGAAAAGTACCCATAGCTCCTCAGTATAGGAATAAGGGTACTATAGTGTAGCTAATAGTTTATGCTCAATATCCTCTATGCTTAATATCCAACTTCAAATTGTATTCATTATAAAAATATGAGAGGGTATCTAAATAGCGCGCATTGTGGGGCTACCCCCCTTCGGCTCTCCCAGAGTGGTAGATTATAGAATCAAAAAGAGTTCAAAAAGTACTGAAAAGAGAAGTCTTAAAGGCTTTTAAAACTTAAAGCTAAACCAGAAGTTAAAACAAAAAAGAATAGACCTCAAGATACTATTAACTTCTGGTTTAGACTTCTGGTTTAGACTTCTGGTTTAGACTTCTGGTTTAGACTTCTGGTTTAGACTTCTGGTTTAGACTTCTGGTTTAGACTTCTGGTTTAGTAATAACTTAACATCTGGTTTAGTTGATAGCCTTCAACAGACCCCTGATGTTTTTTTATCTTTAGCTAAACCAGAAGTCTAAACCTCAAGATAATAATTAATTTAGCAAATAGCTTGCTTTATTGTTTAGTATCAATTATTCTTGGGTCTCATTCATTCTATATTAAAGGTAAACTACATTATGAAAACTACTCTTTATACTACTGTAAAGCTAAACGGCGAATCATTCTTAACCGTTCCTGATTATAATAAACTACTAGATAAAGCCTCTAGAAAACATAAGTTAGATAGTAAGGTTTTATTTTCTAGCATTGAACAAGCTAACCTTGCATTGAATAAATACGGTCTACAAATAGTAGAACCAAAAACAACAGTAGAGTCTAACTATACCGATTGGGAAGGTTTCGGGGAAATGTTAGGCAGGGCGATACAAGCCTCACAAGATGAGTCTGGTTATAGAATGTTAGGGGGCGACCATGACTAGCCTTCAATTAATCATTATAGAGGACTACCCGACCTTATTATTACTAGGGGGTTCAATTTTAATAACAGCTATTACTATTTATAAAATACTTACAGGGGGTCTCAATGTTTAAATTATTATCTAACCGCTACTATCTTTTTATGCATAATTATAATAACCGCTTAGCTACTGATAAACGCTATGCATTCGAGGTACGCTATCGTTTTAAAATGGTAGCTAATAGATATGCTTCTCATATTGGATAATAGGGGGGTATCAATAATGAATAGTGTTAAACCAGATAGACTTTCAACGCTTGAAACCTTATTTAATGGGTATAGCGTGCCGAGTCACTTCCCATTAATTACAAGGGTGCAATATTTAATCACTATGTATGATCTAGATTATGATCTAATTATGAAACTATATAAGGAATACAAAAATGGACTATGAGGAAGCTGTAATAATGGACTTAACCTATCAAATGGTAGTTAAAGTCATCGATTCCCACAATTTGCCATTAAGTGAATTTATAGAGGAAGTAGGCAAAAAAGAATATTATTCAGGGCAAGAGGTTCTTGATTGGTTAGGTTATTAAATAATCTTTTTATAAAAGGAAGCTAAACAAATGAAAACTACAATTAGAAAACTATTTACTCGCGGTAATCCGAAAACCTTAAAAGGTGACAAATTAGGGTATTTAACTTGGCTGTTACACCTATCGCCCGCCGATTCTAGCGGGTATGAGGTTTGCCCAATGAGTACTGTAGGTTGTCGAAAAGGTTGCCTACATTTTGCGGGTAGAGCGGGTATCTTTAAGAAAGGTGAAACTACCAACCTCATACAGCAAGCAAGAATAGGTAGAACAAAGTTTTTTTTCGAGAATAGAGAGGCTTTCATGAATCAACTACATCGGGAAATAACAAACGCTATCAAATACGCCAAAGTAAAGGGGTTGATACCTGTATTCCGTTTGAATGGTACTAGTGATATCGCTTGGGAAAAAATAAGGGTTAAAGGTTATCGGAATATATTTGAAGCCTTTCCCAACACTCAATTTTATGATTATAGTAAGGTTTTAGGTAGGAAAGTACCTAAGAATTATGATTTAACTTTTAGCAAAGCCGAGAATAATTACGGGAACGTAATTAAAGCTATAGAGCAAGGCTTAAACATAGCTGTAGTTTTTGCAAGCAAAGTACTTCCCGAAACTTATCTAGGGTTACGAGTAGTCAACGGCGACGAATCAGATTTAAGATTTTTAGATAGAACAAATAGTATTGTCGGCTTATATGCCAAAGGTAGAGCTAAACGCGATACAAGCGGCTTTGTAGTTCACGCCCTAGCCTAGGGTATCAAGTGTAATTTTAAAGCTCATAGAGGGCGTTCTGTGTGCTTTAGAGTTAACATTTTTAGTTAACTGTAATACTAAACTTTAAAAGGTAAACTTATTATGATGATATTAAATTATGAAAGTAAAAAGGTTTTGAGAGAATCAATTGGTAAATCTTTGAACTATACCGAAACTTCAGTATTTGGTAATGAGTATCTACCCGATGGTTCATTCTGCGGATGTAACCGCCCGCATTTGACGGGTTATAAGCGCGAGTTTTTCGCAAATGTGACCATGCAAGATGGCTTAATTTCGGTGGTTAAATAGGGGGGTATTTATGAGCCTGATCATGACAATAAATCTCAGAGAATTGGGGGAAAAACTTGCCGATAATCCAGAGTTTTTTCTTGAGAATGAGCGATTCAAGACGGAGGATTCCAAAAGTCCCAACAATTTGGGGGGTTTGGGGTGCTTGGATGAGTTAATTTACTGTATCAACTATAATTGGAGGAAATAAATATGAATTACCAACATATAGATAAGAAAATAAATTTCAGGGATGAGCGAGAGCAAGCCCCAAAAGAATTTTACGAGCACCCAGAATGGATACAGGGCAACCTCTACGAGAATATAGACCCTGAATCCGCATTCACTGGGGATATTTACCTCGCTAATTCTACGGGCACACTTGTGAGCCTAAAAAGTGGTTATATTTGGGAGGATGAGTGCAGATTTGCAAACTGCCAATGGAAAAACATCACTCCCAAAGTTTGGCTTGTTCTCATAGATAAGGATTAAGTGTTATTTGATAGCCCCTCTGTATTTTGAGGGGGGTTATTGAGTCCACACTTGATGGGCTATAACGTGACAATTTAAAAATGGAGGTACTACAAGTGGTTGATATTACACATGATACTAAGTACTTAGGTATTACTTATGGTAAAACGCGGGAGTATGAGCAGGTATTGCGTAGGGCACGCTCAAAGGTTCGCGAGAAAATAAAAGAAGACTTGCAGCATTACCCTTGTGCTGATGTTCTCAAGTTGTGGCGGTCTGAGGAATCGGCTCTAAGCTATGCCATAATGTGTGTTAAGGGTATTCGAGATGCTGTCGATCAGGACTTAATATCTGTGGATGAGCAAGATGCTTTTTTAGAGGTGAACTATTTGTAGTTCCCGTAGTCTAAGTTATTCTAATGGAGGTATTTATCATGGTTGATACATGGGATGAGGAAAGCGTAAGAAAAAATCAGCTAACTTGGGAATCTGAGGAAAGGCGAGAGGAACTAGAGTTAGCGCGGGGTGAACTTGCCAAGGATTTAGAGGAACATAGCACCGTTTCGTTTGACCCTGAGCGAGAGCAGCACTCTGATCAAGAGTATGAGCGTTGGTGTAAGTATGCTGAGGATCAACGAGAGCAGCAGGGGGCGCGCTATGATGATTATGTCGAGGAATGCATAAAAACTGGTGAGCTTGTTATGGACTTTGAGGAATGGGAGGAGATGCTGTGAATAATATAATTACTAAACAAGCATATACAAATGACAAAGGCAACAGGCTTTTCACTTGCACCAAAGTAGGTAGAAAATGGGTGACGGGGATATGGTGGGAGTACCCCGTAAAATTGGTAAAAATACCACTGTCCCTATATGCCACCTTTACCGCTATGAAGGGCGGTAAAACAAACGCCACCGCACGATTGAAAGAGATGGCAATAGTTACATATGGTAGCAAAAAAGAATTACCCGTAGGTTTAAAACGTGAACTTTTTGGGAGGTCTAAATAATGAAATATTATATTGGTTTAATAGATGAACGAAATGGTGAGCGTGACTATACACACCACGTTTTTTACACTGCGCCAAACTTTAAAGAAGCATGCGCGCGCCACACTGAGATGGCAAGTGACTTCTATGGTGAGCCATACGCGGTAGACACTGCGTTAGGTGAGTACGACTATGGTGATGTTATAGTGCGAGAAGGGTGTGTGTGGGAAGTCTCAAAAGCTACCTATATGGAAGCAGGGAGGCATCAATAAATGATCATATATCCATTCATGCGGGAGACTGCCGAGAAGTGGTATAAAGCCCACCCTGAGAGGTTTAAAAAGGTGGACAGAAACAATGTCACCGATAGTGATGTACAGCAGTACTGGCAGATTGTGGCGTGGGTCAATAGAGTGAGTGATTCGGTAGAGTAGAAGCCATTCCTGGTTTTTTTTATTTTTTAAATTCACTGTCCCTCAGTATAGGAATAGAGGGATATACTATAGTATAAACTATAAGTTAAAGGGGTAATTATGCCATCAGAAACACTGAGAGAATTAACCGCCCGTCAAAAGTTAATAGAGGGTGAGTCATCAGCTATAGGCATCAAAAGATATAGGGCAGCAGTGATTAAGCGGGGCATAGGTGATATGCCTGTGGGCAGAGGACTCATTGAGCCTACAATAGCACCACTAGCCATTGCCATTGAGAATGTAGTAGAGGCTGCACTTGCAGGGCGTGCTACTAGGGGCAATCAGGTATGCAAGTACTTGTCGATGTTTGAATATGAGGATGTAGCATTCATAACCGCTAAAACAATCATTGAAGTAATGAGTGATAGCAAAACTGAATCAAGCATAGCCTCCACAATAGCTACACGACTACATAACATTCTGGATTATCAGAATCTAAAAGAACAGAATCCAGTGGCTCACAGGTATTATCTCAATCGCATTAAGAAATTTCCCACTATGAGTCCCGATAGGCTGCACGTGATGGTCAAGCAGCAGTGTAAGTGGGGGGCTGTTACTACTATTCGCTACGGTAAGCGTGATAGAGCAAAATTGGGGTTGCTACTAATTCAGTTATTTATTGAGACTACAGGAATGTGCTACCTCCAGGCTACTAAAGCAAGAAAGAATAGATCGACCTGTAAGGTCATAAAACAGACTGATGTGACCCGTAGGTGGTTAACAGAATCACATGGCTACAATGAGCTTCTAACACCCTTTAATATGCCAATGATAGTGCCTCCAAAAGACTGGAATAGTCCATACGGGGGTGGGTACTTAACCAATACCTCCAGTTATTCATTACTCAAGACTGCTAACAGAAAATACTTAGCTGAATTAGAGGATCACGACATGCCACTGGTGTATGGTGCTGTAAATTCACTGCAGCGTACAGCATGGGCAATCAATAAGCCTATATTCTTATTAATGACTAAAGCGTGGGGATATGGGGGTAAGATTGGTGGCCTACCTAATGCATACAATGCCGAACCTCCACCAAAACCTGGAATAGTTACGGATGAGAGTATGCTTGCATGGAAAAAACAAACGGCTATATACCATGATGAGTTACACAAGAATGACTCAGCCCGTATGCAATTAGCCAGTAAACTTTCGGTTTCCGAGAGGTACTTATCAGAGGATAAATTCTATTTTCCCTATGCATTAGATTGGCGTGGGCGTGCCTACCCAGTGTCAGCTAATTTGAACCCACAGGGTGATGACCCTGCAAAGGCACTACTAAAATTTGCTGAGGGTAAGGCACTGGGTGTGAATGGTGCGTATTGGCTTGCAGTTCAAGGTGCTAATTGCTACGGTGTAGATAAAGTTACATTTGATGACCGCGTGGCCTTCATAGAGGAACATCAAGATGCTATTTTAGGGTCTGCACTTAACCCACTGGACACCACATGGTGGCAGGATGCTGATAAGCCTTGGTCATTCCTGGCTTTTTGTCTGGAGTGGTCTCAAATGATAATGTCTGGGGGTAAGCAGGAAGATTTTATATCTCACCTACCCGTAGCCTTTGATGGTACGTGTAATGGACTCCAGAACTTCTCAGCTATGTTACGGGATGAGGTAGGGGGCAAGGCTGTGGGCTTAATGCCTACAGCAACCCCGCCTGATGTTTACACTGATGTACTCAATGAGGTGGAGGCACTAATCTCAGATGAGGACTCACCTATGGCTACTAAGTGGGCGGGTAATATGACTCGTGATCTAGTCAAGCGTAATGCCATGACAATGCCTTATGGTGTAACTCAATGGGGAATGAAGAGTCAAGTCATGGAAACCTTAACTAAAATGAGGGAAGGTGGGCACGACTTTGGCTTTACCCCAACCTTTGCTGATGCTAATTACATTGCTGAGAAGAACTATATTGCCATTGGTAACGTAGTTATAGCTGCTAGGAAGGCTATGGATTGGTTAGTTAAAGCTGCGGGAGTAGCCTCAAGCGATGGCTTACCTATAACATGGACTACACCTGCAGGTTTACCTGTGCTGCAGTATTGTCAGCAGCGTATGGAAGTGCGGTATGACTTTGATATACTGGGTAAGCGTGTACAGGTGATGCAGCGTATTGAGAATGGTAAGCTAAACATCCGAGAACAAGCGAAGGGTATTGCCCCGAACTTTGTACACTCACTTGATGCAAGCCACCTCATGCTTACTGTGAACTACTGTGTGGAGGCAGGTGTTACTAGTTTTGCTATGATACATGATAGCTATGGCACTCATGCTGCCTGTGCGGATACACTTTGTCTAGAACTGAGGCGAGCATTTGTAGATCAATATAAGGATGATGTATTGAATAACTTGCGGGATTCAATATTATCAAAACTTGATGATAGTACTAAATTATCAGTAGAACCACTACCTGCTAGGGGCAAGCTAAACCTAGATGGGGTAATGGATAGCGAGTATTTCTTCGCCTGATATTTTTGACTGTCCCTCAGTATAGGAATAGATATAACTTTTTATTAACATAGGGGAAAGCTTTGTATAAAACTAAACTATCTTGGCCTAAGCTTACCCTACCCGCTATTAACTTATGGAACGCGCCAACAATGAATTATAAAAAATTACCAACAACATACCAAGATATCATCCATGTTACTAAATATGCGAGGTACTTGGAAGATAAGAAAAGAAGGGAATCGTGGGAGGAAACAGTTACACGATACATGGACTACATGACCACTAAAGTAGACCTTGGTGATAAGTACAAGGAATTACATCGAGCAATTTTAAAGCAAGAGGTCATGCCATCAATGCGCTTACTGATGACGGCGGGTATTGCATGTGATCGAGATAATATCTCAGCGTTTAACTGTGCCTATGTAGCAATGAGTACCAAGCGTTCATTCAGTGAAGCTCTATACATACTAATGAATGGTACAGGTGTTGGGTTCAGTAATGAGCGTGATGTTATATCTAAGCTTCCTACTATACCTACACTAGCTAAGTGTGACGATGTAATTGTAGTAGCAGATTCTAAGAAGGGATGGGCAGTGGCTTTTAGGAAGTTGATGTCTTCACTGTGGGAAGGTGACATACCTACAATTGACTATGACAAGATACGACCTGCAGGTGAACGCCTCAAGACTTTTGGTGGTAGGGCTTCTGGACCACAACCCTTGCGTAATCTATTTACATTTGTAACTAACACTTTTGAGAAGGCACAAGGCCGTAAGCTTAACAGCCTTGAGGTACACGATATTGTGTGTATGATTGGGGACATTGTGGTGGTCGGAGGAGTTAGGCGTAGTGCCCTGATAGGGTTGTCTAACCTTACCGATCACCGAATGCGCGATGCCAAGACAGGCCAGTGGTATTTACCTGTACAAGATGGTGGCAACCCACATCGGATGTTAGCTAATAATAGTGTATGTTATACGGAGCGACCTAATGTTGAAAGTTTTATGGAAGAGTGGCTCAGTTTGGTTAAGTCAGGATCAGGTGAGCGCGGGATATTTAACAGAGTGGCTGCACAAAATCAAGCAGCTAAATGGGGGCGCAGAGATAAGAATAGAGATTACGGATGCAACCCGTGTTCAGAAATTATACTCAGAGATAAACAATTCTGTAACCTTACGGAGGTTGTTGTCCGAGCCAACGATTCGCTTTCAAGCCTCAAGAAAAAAATAGAACTAGCTACTATTCTAGGTACTTATCAATCCACACTCACGGACTTTAAGTTCCTATCAGATGAGTGGAAGAAAAACACTGATGAGGAACGGCTGCTAGGTGTGAGCCTGACAGGTATTATGGATAGCTCACTAATGAATGGGGCTAAGAATGCAATCTTGCAACATCGTGAACTCTCGCGTGGTTTACCAAAGTTATTAGAGGAGTTAAGGGATCATGCTAGAAAGACGAATGTTATTTGGTCTGAAAAATTTAACATCACTTGTTCAACTGCTATTACTTGCGTTAAGCCTTCTGGTACTGTTTCTCAGCTTGTTGACAGTGCTAGTGGTATTCATGCTAGGTTCGCTGATTATTATATTCGGCGCATTCAGTTAGATAAGAAAGACCCAGTGTGTGAATTTCTCTTACGAAATGGCTTCCCACTTGTGGACTATGAAGCAAAGAAGGACACCACAATGGTAGCTAGTTTTCCTATGAAAGCCCCTCCTGGAGCGGTGTTCAGGAATGATAAGACTGCACTAGAGCAGATGGAATTGTGGTTAATGTATCAAGATCATTTTTGTGAACACAAGCCAAGCTGCACAGTGTATGTTAAAGCAGATGAGTGGGTAGAGGTAGGCGCATGGGTATGGAAGAACTTTGATCGTATATCAGGTATTAGTTTCTTGCCACACTCAGATCATGTCTACGTTCAAGCACCATATGAGGATATCACTGAGGAACAGTACGTTGAACTATTATCCAAGATGCCAAAAGGAATTGATTGGCTACAAATGATAGAGGATAAAGATAATACGGAGGCTTCCCAGACACTAGCGTGTGTGGCAGGGGCTTGTGAGATCTAGGACTGTGATAGAGTCTGCCTTGACTAGGGCTACAGTAGATACAGGTTGTATCCTTGAGTGCCTTCTGAATGAGGAAGGGGATGCATGTGTTAGTTGTGGCAGGACATTGAAGGAGATTAGGGATGAAGGATTAAAACGAAAGAGAGAGGAAGCTAATGAACAACGACAAACTGTACTCAGCCCACCCGATAAAGGCGTATGATGCAGCATACCAAGCTATCAGTGCATTGCAAACTTTTAGCCCAGATATGCAGGTAGCAGGGGTAGCATTACTGTTTCGGGAGGTGGCTGAATCAAGTGGGCTAAGTGTGTCACAACTTATGCAATACAGTAGCAGGATTAACGCTGATGCTGATGTGAGGTGGGACAGTAAGGCTCGTGCTCTTAAAGTATATGTTGAGGAGGAATTGAAGTGAAGACAATAAAAGAAAAAGTTATTTGGGTTATTTTATTTATAGTTATTGTAGCCATAGCAGACTTAGCTAGTGCCGAGGATACTATAACTACTGAAGAAATAATAATCCTAGAGGATGATGCTGAAGATGATTTTAATAACGGACTTGGAGATAATGGAGATGGCTAGTTTACCTGATGCACTTGTAGCAATTCCTATACTTATGCTATCTATTGGGGCAGTAACCCTTGTAATTTTTGGACTTCTCTCCATACTAGAAAAAATAGCAAAAGATCAAAATGAATATTAAGGGGAAAATTTATGTTGGACTTACAAGGTGTACTCTTATCAAGGGCGGTTGTACATTGGGGGATGGATGAGCCTCTACCAATAGACCTTCATGCTGAGATGTGTGAAGCAGGTATTATGGTTGATGAAGCTCACTGCTCATTTTTGAATAAAAAATTTAAGAAGGATAGATACGACAATGAATAAAAAATTAGAGAAGTTTGTAACGCCAAAAGGTGTAGCAGTATACCCACGCTTGTCTGAACCTGACACTAAGTACAAGCCTAACGGTGAGTTCTCATGTAAGGTACGGCTGAGTGCAGAAGATTCCGAGGCACTGACCCTAAAGATTCAAGGGATAGCTGACGAGTTCTTCAAGGAAACAGTCAAGAGACTAGCTTCAGACACTAATCCTGGAACTAAGGGTAAGTCTATTGCTGCATCTAAAGCAGTGAAGCGTGCATCACTACCTATCAAAGCTTGTGTAGATGATGATGGTAATGAGACAGGTGAGTATGAGTTCAACATTAAGATGAACCATAAGATTGTCACTCGTGCATCCAATGAAACCATCATGCTTTACCCTAAACTATTTGATGCAAGCAAACCACCTAAGAAGATAGCTTATGGCACACCAATCTATGGTGGCTCAGTAGTTAAGGTAGCAGGTGAGTTCAACCCATTCTATACACAGCAAGTAGGTGTAGGTGTGCAGCTACGCATGAATGCAGTTCAGGTGATTGAGTTAGTACAGGGTGGTGGTAGCAGTGGTGACTCCTTTGGCTTTGGTGGTGAGGAAGGTGGGTATGTGGCAGAGGATGTAGCACCTGCTGCGGTCATAGCAAGTAGTGACTCCACACTCGAAGAGCCTGCCGAGTTTTAATTGAAACGCCATCAAAAAAATGTGGGGCTGCTGTATGGTTTTCGTAGTGGCCTCGAAGAAAAGGTAGCGGATCAACTGGAGAAGGCAGGTGTACCTGTACTGTTTGAACAATTCTTTCTAGAGTATACAAGTCCAGAAGTACAGCATAAATATACACCTGACTTTGAGCTACCCAATGGTATCATCATAGAAACCAAAGGGCGGTTCATGCTTGCTGATAGGAAGAAGCACCAGTTAATTCAACAACAGCACCCAGAGTTAGACATTCGGTTTGTATTTTCAAATAGTAAATCCAAGATTTGCAAGACTAGTCATACTACATATGCAATGTGGTGTACTAGAAATGGATTTAAGTTTGCAGATCGTTTGATTCCGAATGAATGGATACAAGAAAAGTAATGACAATTAAATATAAGGAACAGGGTGAAAGAAAATATATAATTATTCATTCATCCTTCACTACTGTTAATGAGCATATAGGTGTGGAAGAATTGGATCGTAAGCATCGCGCTAACTCCAAGCTATCCATAGGTTATCATGTAGTGATAAGGAGAGATGGGATCATAGAATATGGGAGGCCACTCAATAGAGCAGGCGCACACATGGACGGGTATGATCATGAGTCTATAGGTATTTGTTTAATAGGAGGGGCATCAAAGACAGGAGTATCTCAAAATAATTTTACCGAGGCACAATTTAAAAACCTGAAGTGGATATTGGAGAGTCTCTCATTAAGCTACGAACACGCTAGTGTTGTAGGTCACAGTAAACTGGATGCATTAACTAAGTGTCCTAACTTTTCTGTTCCTACATTCTTAATGAAGGAGGGACTCGCCCACTTATCTAACAGAAAATAAGGAGTACTATATGATTAGGAATCCCTCTATACTTGAGGCGTTTAAAGCACTCAAGGTTAAGCGGTGTAACACTGAAGTAGGCAGTAAGATTATTCAGGGACTGCAACGCCACATGCACAAAGAGCGGGCAAAACTAACCAAGCATAGAGGGGTTAAGAATGCATAATGAAAACCTTAATGAAGACTCAACCTTCTTACATCACACTAGTTGTAGTGATTGTGGGAGTAGTGATGCTTGTAGTGTTTACACTGACGGTCATACCCATTGCTTTAGCTGTGGGCGTACTAAGTCAGGTTCGGGTATGGCTCAAAGGAAAGCTACACCTGTAGTCACAGGTAACATGATTGAAGGGGATGTTGTAGCACTTAAAGCTAGACACATTGATGTAGATACCTGTAAGAAATTTGGTTATAAGTGTGGTGTACTTAAAGGAACGCGAGTACAGATAGCACCATACTACATCAAGGGTAAACTAGTGGGCCAGAAGATACGTGATGCTGATAAGAAGTTTATGGCATTAGGTAACATGAAAGGTACTGAGCTATTCGGGCAACACTTGTGGGGTGAGGGAGGCAAGCGACTAGTTATTACTGAAGGTGAGATAGATGCCCTATCTATTTCTCAAATGCAGGAGAACAAATGGCCTGTTGTATCAATTCCAGGGGGTGCTAAAGCCGCTAAGAAATCTCTACAAAATAACCTTGAGTGGTTGGAGTCTTATGAGAAGGTTATCCTATGCTTTGATCAGGATGATGCAGGTAGAGAAGCAGTAGAAGAATGTACTCCACTGTTCTCCCCACATAAATGTGCCATTGCAACACTTCCATTGAAGGATGCTAATGAGATGTTGGTGGTGGGGAGAGGAGCTGAGTTAATACAATGTCTATGGAAAGCTAAGACATACAAGCCTGATGGTATAGTAGGCGTTGGTGATCTGATGGACAGGTTAACTAAACCCTTAGAGCAGGGGCTGTCGTGGGCGTGGCAAGGACTTACTGATGCTACCTATGGTATAAGGTCAGGTGAACTGTATGTACTCGGTGCAGGTACGGGCATGGGTAAGTCAGAAATCTGGAAGGAACAGATGGTTCACCTAGCTGAGATATACAAGATGAATGTTGGTGGAATATTTTTAGAGGAATCACCTGAACATACTGTCCGATGTTTAGCTAGTAAAATAAAGAACAAGTTATTCCATGTACCTTCCGATACTTGGACGGATGAGGAACTACTTGATACTGTTAAGCACATGGAGGCACACAATCGGTATCACTTATATGATCATTTCGGAAGTACTGACTATGAGGTAATCAAACAGCGTATAAGATTTATGGTGGTGTCACTTGATTGTAAGCACATCTTCCTAGATCATATAACTGCACTGGTATCTGGTACGGTAGACGGAGATGAACGCAAACAACTAGCATACATCATGACTGATCTCGCTAGTCTGGCACGTGAGTTGAAGGTAAGCCTGTTCTTAATATCACACCTGAACACACCTGAAGGTAAACCACATGAAGAAGGTGGGCGTGTACAGATCAAACACTTCTTTGGTTCAAGAGCTATAGGTCAGTGGGCTAACTTTGTTATAGGTATTGAAAGGAATCAGCAACACGAGGATGAACTCTTGAGACATGTATCCACTATTAGAATACTAAAGGACCGCTATACTGGTAGGTCAGTTGGCACTTGTGTGTACTTGGATTACAATGCTACAACAGGTAGACTAGTAGAAACTAAAGATGATCCTTTCAGTGCGAACAGCAAGGAAGATGATGGGGATATCCCCTTTTAATATTACTCCGAGGAGAATGTAACATGACTACTTATATCATAGACACTGAAACCAATGGGCTACTAAAAGATTTAAACACCATTCACTGTATGGTAGTGCGTGATGTGGATACGGGTGACTACGTATCATATGAATCAGATAAGATGCTCAACGTATATGAGGGTGTGAAGTTCCTAATGGAACAAGCGAAGAAGGCAGACACTAAGTTTGTAGGACATAACTTAATAGGGTTTGACCTACCTGCTTTAACTAAAGTCTACCCAGACTTCTCACTCCCAGAACATAAGTGCTTTGATACGTTAGTTGTGTCACGTTTAATCTTTCCTGATCGTTGGGATGCAGACAGTAAGTTAGTAATCAAACAAGGTTATCCTAAGAGGTTATCTAACCGTCACTCATTGGAAGCATGGGGGCATAGACTAAGGTGTCACAAGGGTGAGTATACAGGTGACACTAACATTGAGGATGAGAAGGAACGTAAGTCTAAGAAGTGGAATAAGATTAATAAGGATATGGTTGACTACTGTGTACAGGACACAGAGGTTACTAAGGTATTGTATGAGATGTTGATGGGGAAGGGATACTCACAGCAGGCAATTGATCTTGAACATGCAGTTCGCTTTATCATATCAGCACAGGAAAGGTACGGTGTAACCTTTGATCAGGATTCTGCAGTGCTACTAGCTACGAAACTTACAGCACGTAAACTTGAGTTAGTTGAGTTACTAGCTGTAGCCTTCCATGATATGTGGATACCGTCTAAAGTTTGGAGTCCTAAACGTGACAATAAAACTATGGGTTACTGTGCTGATGCTAGGATAACAGCTATCACCCTTACCGCATTCTCTGCTTCTAATAGAAACCACATTGTACATTGGTTGAAGGCCAAATATAATTGGATACCAAAAATTATTGGTGATGATGGTAAGCCTAAGATGGATGAGGTTATCCTAAAAGACTTAGACTACCCAGAGGTAACACTACTACGAGAATACCTGGTTGTAAACAAGAGGTTAGCAGCAGTTGCTAATGGTAATCAGGCATGGTTACGACAAGCCGAAGGAGGTAAGATGCATGGTAGTGTAATCACTAATGGAGCTGTGACAGGTAGAGCAACACACAGTAAGCCAAACCTAGGACAAGTCCCTGCAGTCTATAGTGCTTATGGTAAGGAGTGTCGCGCTCTCTTCACCTCTTCTCAAGGCCGAGTATTAGTGGGTGCTGATCAGTCGGGCGTTGAAGGTAGATGCTTGGCTCACTTCATGGCACTGTGGGATAAAGGAGAATATTGTAAGGTTGTATTGGATGGTGACATTCACACTACTAATCAGGAAGCAGCAGGTCTTGCTACCCGTGACAATGCTAAGACATTCTTCTACGCATTCATCTATGGTGCGGGTAATGAAAAGATAGGAAAGATAGTAGGCAAGGATGCTAAAGAAGGTGGGAGATTAAAGAAGAAGTTTCTTAATGGCTTACCTGCATTGAAGAGTTTGATTGAAGCAGTGAAAGGTAAGGCACAGAAGAAGGGTTACATATTGGGTTTAGATAAACGTAGGATTCCTATACGCCATGCTCATGCAGCACTGAATACTTTACTTCAATCTGCAGGTGCGCTGTTAGCCAAGCAGTCAATGGTTATCATGCGTGATAAGATCATAGCTAAAGGATGGCAGGGTAGAGCGCACCAAGTTCTTTGGTGTCATGACGAACACCAGTGGGATTGTGAACCTGAGATAGCAGATGAGGTAGGGAGGATGCAGGTAGAGTCTTACCTAGAGGCAGGCCGACACTTCAACTTTCGTATACCGATTGATGGTGAGTACAAGGTTGGAAACAATTGGGCTGAAACACATTAACTTTAGGGATATTACTATGAAGAAAGTGGAGGCCATATATGAAGCCATGATAATGAGGGAGGGGATGAGAGCAACGGAGTTAGGTGAAGAGGAAGATGCTTGCCCTTACCCCACACAAACATATGAGTACTATGTGTGGTTAAGTGGATATAAGTTTGAATCAATATTACAATAGGAGATTATATGTGGGATTGGTGTATAGTGAAAGCGTGGTTATGTAAAAAACCTTTAGATGTAGATGGGTTTGAAGAGGATGAAGACTTATATACAACTGTACTAGAAGCTTGGCATGGAGGTTTCTCTCTTGCTTCTGACTTTGCGCGTGAGTATAAAGAACATGTAGGTATCGCCGCTTCATTAGGTTTGATAAGTACTCGTATGCCTGATGGTTCATACGGGAGGCTTTGGCTCTCTACTGAAAAAGGAGTTAGATTTATTAATGAACAAGGCAGAAAAAATATGGAGGACTTGTGAATAACACTACACTACTCATCGATGCTGACATATTAGCATATCATGTATCTGCAGCCAACCAATCTTCGTATCGTTTTGGCACGGGTGAGAACGAAACGGCTGTGGATGTGGGGGACTTGAAGCAAGCTACCTCTTTAGCTGAAGAGAAACTGGCAGCTATGGTATCTAAGTTCAAGGCAAACAGAGTTATCATATGCCTATCTTGTAGTACCGCCGAGGGTTTCAGACGGAAGGTGTTGTCGACATACAAAAGTAATAGGAGTAGTGTGGAACGCCCAGTACAACTACAAGCTGTGAAGGATTACCTAGCTGATGCATACGAGTCAGAGTTATATCCTGAGTTGGAGGCTGATGATGTAATGGGTATCCTATCCACTGAGCCACACAAGGGTAAGCGTATCATTGTATCGGAGGATAAGGATATGCAAACCATTGAAGGTTGGTTATACAACCCAAGGAATGATACTG
>Ga0307985_10001000_pt1 | contig 16172 bp, 12 predicted proteins | sample EllFjometageno80_FD_203155 | JGI IMG/M metagenome (GOLD analysis project Ga0307985, IMG submission 203155) | Marine microbial communities from Ellis Fjord, Antarctic Ocean - #80 | ecosystem: Environmental > Aquatic > Marine > Unclassified | place: Southern Ocean | collected 2014-10-09 | reverse complement strand
CGAGTTAAAATTGAAAAGAATATTTGAACGCACCCTACAATTAGTTGACGAATATAAGCCTGATGAATTTGCAGTTGAAGCACCCTTCTTTGGTAAGAACGTTCAATCCATGCTAAAGCTAGGAAGAGCACAAGGGGTTGCCATGTCAGCAGCACTTTACCGAGATGTTCCTATTTTTGAATATGCTCCTAAGAAAATAAAAATGGCAATAACTGGTAGAGGAACAGCAAGTAAAGAACAAGTTGCCGCCATGTTACAATCTTTACTAAACATTAAAGAAATGCCAAAACACTTGGATGCAACAGATGGTTTGGCAGCTGCCGTTTGTCATTATTTTCAAAGAAATCCTACTAAGGGAGGGAAAAGCTATACAGGTTGGGATGCCTTTTTGAAAGAGAACCCTGATAAACAAAAAAACTAGTTATTGTAATGCCTTACGAATTTTTTGGGCAACTTCATCCATTTCCTCTTCTGAAAAACTTAATTTAGGACGTTCAAAATTAATATCTGAAACGCTATTTAAAGGCACTAAATGGATATGAGCATGAGGAACTTCAAGGCCAATAACTGCAACTCCTATACGTTTACAATCAATCACTTTGTCCATTGCTTTTGCAACTTGTTGTGTAAACTTCCAAAGTTCCAAATATTTAACTGAAGTAATATCAAACAGATAATCAGTTTCCTTTTTTGGAATAACTAAGACATGTCCTTTTGCTAGCGGGAAAATATCCAAGAAAGCTAAAAAACTTTCATTCTCTAAAACTTTATAAGCAGGAATATCACCACTTATTATTTTGGAAAATACACTAGCCATTAAAGTGTTGTAATCTCAATAATCTCAAAATGTATAATGCCATTTGGAACTTCAATATCAGCAATATCACCTACTGCTTTCCCTAACAATCCTTTTCCTATAGGTGAAGTAACCGAAATTTTCTTAGCAGCTAAATCTGCTTCAGCTTCTGAGACAATAGCATAGGTCATTTCCATACCATTTGCAGTATTCTTTATAGTAGCCCTAGTAAGAAGATGAACTGTTGAAGTGTCCATATCCTCTTGATCTAGAACTCTAGCATTAGCAACATCATTTTCTAACTTTGAAATTCTAGCTTCCAATAAACCTTGCGCTTCTTTTGCTGCATCATATTCTGCATTTTCAGACAAATCACCTTTATCTCTTGCTTCAGAAATTTGATTAATTACTCTAGGTCTATCTACTGACTTTAGATTATGTAATTCGGTTTTTAGGTTATCATACCCTTGTTGTGATAAATATATTGTACTCATAATTCTTATGCTTATAAACGCACAAAAAGGAAGTTACCTTCCTTTCTGAACATTCTATGTTGTGTTTTTATTTTATAAATTAATCCTAGCTCCAATAGTATGTGAACCTTGGAAAGGATCGGTATGACGGTAAGAATAATCCAAACCAAAAGTTGTACCATTACCCATAGGAAGTTCTACTGTAAAACCAGCAGAAGGCCCTCTTAGAGCAGTTGTTCTGGTTGATGGCGTTCTTATACCTTCTTCATAAGTATAACCTGTACGCACCATAAACATATCATTGTAGGCATATTCACAACCTAAACGATATTGATCCTTTTGGAATGAATTAGAAGTAAATGTTCCTGCACCAGTAAGCCTGTGTTTTAAAACATTAATATCATAAGATATACCAATATTCAACAAAGCAGGTAATTCAAATTCTGAAGATCTTTGCTCAACCGTCATTTTATAATCATCTCCATCACCAACAATACCTCTAAAAGAAAGTCCATCTCCTGTAAAAGACATTCTTGGACCTACATTTTTTAATGAGATACCAAACTTCAAATTATCTTTTTCACCAGTTACGTATTGAATACCTGCATCTAAAGCAACACCATTAGCACCAACATTAGATATTTGCTCAGAAATCATTTTAATAGTAACCCCACCATAAATACTATTAGAAAATATTTTGGCATAAGAAACTGCCATATTCATATATTTAGGAGAAAAAGTACCAAGCCCTCCTTCAGGTTTATCAACAGTAGTTATTTCTATCTCACCAAAATTCATGCTCATAACAGAAAAACCAAGCACCCCTGATTCCCCAATTTTTTGAGCGAAACCAAATGAACTAATATTACTTACTGAACTATTTGCATCAAACATTTTATTACCATATTGCAACCAAGATGTTTGCGTAAATATCAATTCTGTTTTTTCAGTAAAGGCTAAGCCTGCAACATTAGAATATATTCCTTCTAAACCCCTAACACCTGCAATATTTGCACCAGCCCATCCTGAAGTTCTCCCCCAAGGATTGATTAATAGTTCAGAAGCTCCTGCTTGACCTGCTCTTTGCTCGTTTCCTGCAAAACCTTCTTGAAATGGAAGAATCATTATGGCAATAAGAACTGTTGCTTTTAACCATTTATTAATTTGTTTCATATTCATAATATTTATTATAATCAAATTTTATTTTAGAATGTATCTAAGTCAATTGGGCGTAACGCTCCAAACCATTTTATAACCTTATCTTTTTCAATAAATTCTTTAGCATCAGTATCCCAGAATTTACCTCTAACATGAATAATATATAATCCACTTGCTACAGGAATTCCGTAATCATTCTTAAGATCCCAATCAATAGAAGTCATCTTATCATCTTTTTTAAGCTTACGAACTAGCGTTCCACTAACAGTAAAGATAGAGATTGTTGCATTTTCTGGCAAATTAGTAATCTTAACACGGTTATCTAATTGATTTGTTTCATAAGAAGAATAACCATAGTAAGGATTAGGAACAACATTAATTAATTCCATTGCATCTTTAGCTGTACTTAGGTCACCTTTTATGGCAATCAAATCATCAGTGTTAAATCGATAAGTAGGGTTAAATCCATTAATTGCTATGGCCTCAACAACTCTCGCTTTACTACTTCCAGAAAAAGAGGTAGTTGTCGCAACAAATGATTCTCCAACCTCATATGTATTTCCATCATGAGTTATTGATTTTCCTCCCCAACTCGCTTGTGCATGGGTAATTACATCATTATAATAGGTAACAACATAGGTAGATCCAATAGTTAAAGCCATTGACTTATCTAAAATTTTATCCTCAGTTACTGTTTCATAAGACTTATAAGGTTTTGTTACTCTTAACTTAACGATTGCATCATTAGTTAACAAAGTTCTTCCTGGTGCTAACAAAGGCGCTCCTACCCAACCTACATGCTTAAATACATCATTCTGCCCTGCAAGTAATTGAGCTGAATTAGTTAGCTTTTCATATATCCATGCACCTTGATCATAGTTTGGTGCATTATTTATATCAGATAAGTCACCATTTAAATAACTTTCAGTTCCTTTTACCCAAGACTCACCATTTACAACATAAATAAAATGTTTTCCTCCCAACAAATAACTTCCTCCAGAAAACTCATTAGTAGTGGCATCAAATTGCGGGAATTCTTCTGTCATAAGTGAAGAAGTAGGATTCCATAGCATATCATTTCCATTTTCTGAGGTTAAGTAAGAATCCTCAGAAAAAATAATATTTAAACGTTCTCCAGTTTCTAAATCTAAGGCATACCCAGGGAACCAACCCATACCCATAGTACCACTTCCATCATTATTTCCTTGTTTATCAACTGATGGCGATTTTCTTAATCCCATTTTAACTTGCCCTCCAATAGATAAATCAGCATTATCTTGGGCTTCAACTACACAAACCCTTGACCATTTTGACTTATCAGAAGTAAATACAATATCTACAGAATTTAAATTTTGAATTTTAGCATAATTATTGGTAATACTAGCACTAAAACCAGGCCCATCATTAAAATAAGACACAAAAGAATAAGGAGCCCATGTACCGCCAGTAAACTCGCCTCCACCAAAAACACTAAACTGTGTAGTTTGCTCTACTACTCCTTCATACACTCCCTTAGGATCTTCAGTAATGTTATAATCACTTAATAATGTATTCCCTCCATCTGCCACTTCAAACTCTCCTGATCTAATCCAGTTAAATCCCCAAAGGAAACCATTTTCATCATCTCTATCAGGCACACCGCTTAACCATTTATCATTTTTATTATCAAATTCAATAGTCCCTGAGATAAAACCATTCTCATTAATGTTTTCTGGATCACTTCCTGGATTAGCCGCTTGCTTAACATTTATATTTAAACCTAAAGCACTAATATATTGTTCGGAACCCAAAATAATATCTTGGCTTGCTGAAGCAATAACAACTGAAGTTTCATCATCCACTAAAGACCATTTCCCATAAGAAGTAACCATCTTAAATGGATTCAATACAGGCTCTTCTAACTTAAGTACATAAGTTCCTTTAGGAATTTTCACAGGATCAACAACAGTAATACTTACAGGTGACTGACCATTTTTATAAACAGGATTTAATGCCCTATGCATAGGTGAGGTAAGTATCTCATTAATTGTTTCTTCTGTGAATTCTAATGCATGCCCTCCATTTCCTTTTCCTTCAACTCTTGCCATTTTCACGCCATCACCATAAGCAGCACTTACTGATGTTCCTCCAGCTTCAGGAGCTATAAAATGAGGGATTCCAGTATAGACTTGTATATTTCTTCTACCTGATATATAAGGCCTATTTCTACCATCATAATCCAATGCATTTACATCATAAGGATCGGCATTTTCTTCAGCTCTATTGTATCCATATGATAAAGACATAAAGTAATAGGTCTTATGATTTACCAAACGGGTATTTCCTAAAGCAAATCTATCGTCAGTGATTTGAAAAGAATATTGAATTCCTTCATCAACTGCACCTACAACACCATCACTCAATACTGATCCAACTTCTAGCACAGGTACATAAACACCATAAGTAGGTTCAAGATATTGATTAACAATACTTGTTACATCATCCTTAATATCACTTCTGTAAACTAATCGAGCCATATCAGGATCATCTAAATCAGTAACTGAAACGGTAGAACTTTTTAATTGATATACTACATATCCTTGAAATTCATAATTTGGTGAAGTCAATAAATTTTCTGGTCTAGTAATATAAGGATCTTTTTCAGAATAGTTCTCATTAATATTATTTGAAGCTAATCCGTTAGATAGAGTAAAAATTAATTCTTTATCTAATTCTCTTACTGTAAGGTCTGGCGCATCAGGTCCGTTAAGGATATTAAAGTTATTGTCAAATAGCGCTTGTGCTTCTCTATCATAAATTTTCAATAATTGTACAGAAGCTGTTTGCCCACCAGATTTTGCTCTTGCCCACACTACCCCGGTAGTAATGTTATTCACAGCACCAGGAGCTAAAGTAAAAGGTCCTGCTGATTGCAAAAATCTTCTATCTGCAGGAGGGTTTCCTGCTGTTACCTCAGTCCATTCCTGTCCTAAAAAGGCAGGATCAGAAGTTCCTGGAAACATAAAATCACATTCAATAGTTGTTGAACCATTACCAGAACCATGACCATCTCCTCCAAAAGTCATAGGTACATTATCTCTCCAAATCCCTCTTAGGTAATTATAGATATCCGTTCCTCCACTTGGGTTTCCTTGTACAGTTTGGTCATTATTATAATATACAAATTTAGACATGATAATTTGCTCACCTGGCTCATCAGTAATTCCATCCCTATCATTATCAATTCCATCAGCCAGATCAGCTAAAGGACCTTGAAAAAAATCTACTCCAACAGCTGGAGGATTAAAACCGTACCCTGAAGCTCCTTCATCCTCAGCATCACCATTATAACAAATTCCAAGTCCTAAACCCACATCACAACCTACATAATCATCCAGATAAAAGCCTAAATCAGCATCTACCCATTGACCAAAATAAGTGTCATTCAAAGGCAAAGTAGAACGATTAATAATTTTATAATTATAAAAAGTCATGTCATTCACCTCATTATCAGCTGTAAAACCAAAAGCTTGAGCATGAATTTCTAATCCTAAAGCCTCAGCTTCAGTTTCAGTATGTATATTTCCTTTATCGTTGAATACCCACCAAAGAGTTTGGTCGCCAAAAAGGGAAGCATTATCATTTGTACCTGTAATATTATAGTCAGGATAATCACCATCAGAAGGTTCATACAGTCCGTTTCCATTTAAATCAAAGAAAGGGGCTAAAAACTCATCTTGTCCTAAAGACTGATCTCCATGAGCAGGCCATTCTAAAATTGAAGGAGGAATAACATAGGTCGGGTCAATATTAAAACGAGCAGCATATTCCTCTACTTCCGATCGATTTAATTTAAAGTGCTTATCCCACTTACTACACTCATCAACTGAAATTGTAGCATTAGCAATATTTAGGGGTCCAGCCCAAAAATCATTACCCCCCTGACGATAAGTCATTGCAGCAACTTTTAACTGTCCTCCATCATCTACACCACCAATCCAAAGAGATCCAGAAAATAAAGAATTCTTATTTCCTCCTTTTGGAATTTCATACTGAGCGTCTGATAAATTCCACCACATATCACCACCTGCCATAATAGTAGTTCTCACATTATTAACATCTAGATCAGTTTGTGAAGTTGTTGGGTTACACCCAGCTGCCACTTTAGCATTTACCGTAGAAGTTGCTGATGGATAATTAACATTTTCCTTTGCAATTACTGAAACACTTAGTATTACTAGGGAAAGAGTTGCGATTTTTTTCATTATATTATTCATAAATGTTTTGTTTTTCTAAACTTTATATTTATATTAAAATTGAATGCTTATTCCTGCTCTCCACATTCTTGGTAAGCTGAAGTTTGAAGGGTTATTTACCTTTAAAGCGTATAGGTATCTAAAGGCTTCAGCGTCATTCTGAGCATCAATTGAATTTTGTGCTGCAGATGAAGATAAATACCCATCATCATTAGCATTACCAGTAGCACGATATACACTTATAATATTTTGAGCATTTAGCAAGTTTTGCACCTGAACATATATATTTAAATGGGAACTCTTTTTATCGTTCCACTTAATTTCAAATCTCTTATTAAACTTTGCATTCATACGAAACTGCCATGGTAAACGAGACCCATTTAAGCTTCCTTCTAAAGTTGAACGATCATTAATACCTTCTGCCGCCTCTTGAGTGACGTTAGACTGACGAGAATAAGGAGTTCCTGAACCAGCAGATAACATTATATTCACTCCAGCATCTTGAAACACATTTTTACCAAACCAAACAGGACCATCATAATCTTTTCCATTTCCATAACGATAATCAACTGAAGCTGAAATAGCATGCCTTTGATCATACGCCAAAGGTATAGTTGAACGCAAATTAGGTTGTCCAGTTGAAACAAGAGATTGTCCTGAAGTAGCAGAAGAACCTGTACCATCAGCAAATTGCAAAGTATAATTTGCTGTTAATTGCACATTGGCTGTTCTTCTTAAATCATAATTTATAGACATTCCCTTAACCGTACCAAAGTCAATATTAGCATATGTGTAATAGGTAGCCGGGTAAGCTGCAAGTGTATTTGTTCTTTGTATCATATCTCTAAGCTCTTTATAAAAAGCTGAGATTTTTAAAGCTGACCTAAGTGTTAATGTTTTAGCAAACCCTAACTCATAATCAATTGTTTTTTCTGGCTTTAAATTAGGATTATTCAATACAGCTCCTACTCTATCAGCCATGAACAAATAATCTACTGGCTCAATTCTATTACCTGATGGAGGACGTTGAGTTAATACATCATAATGAGCAAAAAACTGAGCTTCATCTGAGATAGGAAATGAGAAAGCAACCCTAGGCATAAATACTGTTTCAGGTTTATAATCTTCAAAGGCATCCATAGTAATTGTTCCTTGCTTAGCATTTTCAACATTTTTTAAATAAGGTGCTATTTTACCTCCACCTGCCTCAGCTAATAAAGTAGGATCAGAAATTAATACTCCCTCTTGATTATACCAATCATTCCCATCTCTATACCCAACTATTGCTGAAGGAGATTCAATATCATCAACATAAACAACATAATCATCTCCAATAGTAGAAGGGATATCTGTTGAATTAATTATACCAATATTATTACCAGCAGTATAGGCACTATATAATAAGTACTTATCCTTTAATACTTTTTGATTTGCATCAAAACGATCAACTCTTAAACCAATATTAAAAATCAAATCCTCTATCGCAAATTTATCTTGTATGTACCCTGCTGTATAAATAGGATTAAAAGCAGCAATCTCTCTTTTAAAGTTTCCATTTGCATCCTTAGCAGAGAAAAAGTCCTCTAAAGAAGGAGTGCTCGCATTCTTATTTCCATAAATATCATACCCATAATAATACACTGGAGAAGATCCATTATTCAGTAATTCATCTTGACTAAACATATCCAAACTAAAAGCATCAGGAGTATAAGAGTCAATATCAATAAACTCTAATTGACCAATTTCATGTGTTGCTCTAAATTGATTATCAAACCATGATTGTTCGTCAGCAATGAATAAACGATCATAATTTACTGTATCTTGATAGATTCCATTTGCATCAAATACAGGATTAGGGTTTAATAAATCTCTTTCTAGAATATGTTTATTTGCATGCTGACGCATTAAACCCCATAAGTCCATTGGACTTGATCCCCAGTAATAATCTTTTCTTTGCTCAAATTCAAAACCAAAAGAAAACTCATGCGATTTTATATCTGCCGAACCTGCCGCTTTAAAAGTAGTTTGTGTGTTTTGTTGCTTTGCAGAACCATTATACATATACCCATGATTATTAAACAATGAATACACATTAGAAGGTAAATTTCCATTCATTAAACCTTGCCCCTTTAAATCAGCAGCAGTACGAATTACTCCATCATTAGCCTCTCCAGTAAAACCATTCATGAAAGATGTCATCCCGTAATCAGCAAACATATCATAGTATGCACTAGTATAATTTTCTAACCCTTTATTGATTCCACCAGGAGTATACCTATATAGCGTATCCGCCCAACCACTTAACAACCTACCATTATAAATTATCCCCGTACTTGAATCAACCGCAGTTCCTCTTGTATAAATAGGTGCTTTAAATGTTTCGAATTTACCCACATAACCATACTTAAATAAATCATCTTGATGATTGGCGTCAACATAAGTATAGCTATTATTAGTATAATCTCCTGTTATTGTGAAAAATGCATTTTTAATAGTTGATGAACTCGTTTCCTCCTGTGCCTCTTCAGAACCAAACTTCTGAGTTAACTTACCAAACACTCTGTAAGTAGTTTGTGAAGATTCTCTATTGTCTTCCCAAGAGAACATAGAACGTAACCTTGAATAATCTCTACTTTTACGAGCATAAAAAGTTCCTCCAAAAGAAAGATAAGTATTTTTAGAAGGCTTAAAATCTAGCTTCCCAGAAATATTTATTTTTTTCTCATTTGCATTTAGTTTCGCCTGCACATTCTCAAAATCATCAGCAGTTAAAAACTCTGACGTACTCAATAATCCTGCAGAAGCATTAGGAGCAATAGTAAATGGATTCGACTTTAAATCTGCCAACACATCATCTTTCACTTTCCACATTCCTATTGCTGAAGGGTCAGTATCATCAACACTTTTTATTTCTCCAGAAAGAAAATATCCCAATATAGAACTTCCCTTTGCTCCATCAGCTTTTCTTTTTCTTAAAATTGGACCTGAAAGTGAAAACCCTAATAAGTTATGGTTATAATCATCAAATAAAGTAGAGGTTTCAAATTCAACACCCCCAAACATTTTATTAGAAGGCCCTTTGGTTGTTATAGAAATAATTCCTCCTGTAGCATCCCCATATTGCGCAGGAAGACCACCAGTAATCACAGTAATCTGCTCAATACCAGAAGTTGGCACTCCCATAGCCCCCCTTACTTTAATACCATCCACATAATAAGAAGTAGCATCATTTCTAGACCCCCTCATATTCACACCATCTCCCTCATCTTTTTGATAGATACCAGCAGTAGTAGAGGCTATTGAATTAATATTTTTTGTAGGTAAGGCAACTATCTCTTCTGCGGTTTTTGTTTCCCCAGATAAATTATCTTGATCTAAAAGCGGTTTCTTAAACGCAACAATTTTCACCTCATCAATCGCAACTCCTTCCTGTAATTTTATATCACGGTAAGTAATTTTATTTGCTGAAATAATTACACCAGTTACTTTAACGGTACCATACCCAATAAAGGTAGCTGTTACATCATAATTTCCGGGTTCAATTGGTTTAATTGTGAAATTTCCATCAAAATCTGAGGTTGTCCCTCCTGATTGATTTCCATTTCTCTCAACTACAACATTAGCAAAAGGAATTACTTCCCCAGTCATTGCATCTGTCACCACCCCCTTAAGGGTTCCTGTTTGCGCTACAGCAATAATTGATGTTAAAGCTAAAGCGGCTAATAAATAAATCTTTCTCAACATAGGTATAATGTTTCGTTTAAATTTTCGTTATAATATGAATTCTTATTTTCAAAGGGTGTAAAGATAATATTTTAACAAAGAAAAGACGCTCAAACCCAAATCTTTTTAATACAATTGCAACTATGAAAGCATATATTCTACTATTTTTTATCACTTTTTTACTTTTTAGCTGTAATTCTAAAGATGATTACATACAAGATGTTTATGTTAATTTTGAATTGGATTTAAGCCTGCCAGAATACAGTGAGCTAGTAGCTTTAGGCAATTCCATAACTATCACCGGAGGAAATAAAGGAATAATAATTTATCATTTCTTTACTGATGAATACCGAGTTTATGACAGAAATTGCAGCTATGAACCCTCACTTGCTTGTTCTTATATCGACTCCATAAACTCAACAATAGCTTATTGCGGATGCTGTACCTCAGCTTTTATTTTGGATCAAGATGGAGCTGTAGCTAATTCCCCAGCCTTACTCCCTCTTAAGCAATACAAATGGACACTAAATAGTAGTAATATACTTAGAGTATTCTACTAAAAAAAGCCCGATTACTCGGGCTTTTTCATCTAATAATAAATCGCTAACACCTAGCAACTATATTTAGTACCTATAGTACTCTGGCTTGTATGGCCCCTCAACTGTTACCCCAATATATTCAGCTTGGTCAGTACGCAAAGTTTCTAACTCAACTCCAATCTTAGCCAAATGTAATCTAGCTACCTTTTCATCCAAATACTTAGGCAACATATATACTTCATTTTTATATGCATCAGTATTATTCCATAATTCTAATTGTGCTAATACTTGATTTGTGAATGAATTAGACATGACAAAAGAAGGGTGACCTGTACCACAGCCTAAATTCACCAATCTACCTTCAGCTAATAAGATGATATCCTTACCGTCAATAGTGTACATATCAACTTGAGGTTTTACTGTATCCTTAGTATGCCCCCAATTATCATTTAACCAAGCCACATCAATTTCATTATCAAAATGACCGATATTACAAACAATCGTTTTGTCTTTCATCCACTGAAAATGACGAGATTGAATAATATCTTTATTTCCTGTTGTTGTTACAATGATGTCTGCATTCTTACACACATCATCCATTCTTTTCACTGCAAATCCATCCATTGCTGCTTGTAATGCGCAAATTGGGTCAATTTCTGTAACAATAACTCTAGCTCCCGCACCTCTAAGTGAAGCTGCAGAACCTTTACCTACATCACCATAGCCAGCTACAACAGCAACTTTACCTGCCATCATAACATCAGTCGCTCTTCTTATTGCATCAACTAAAGATTCTTTACAACCGTATTTGTTATCAAATTTTGATTTAGTAACTGAATCATTAATATTGATAGCAGGAGTAAAAAGAGTTCCTTTTTCCATTCTCTCGTACAATCTGTGTACTCCAGTAGTAGTTTCTTCCGAAAGCCCTTTTATGTCAGCTATCATTTCTGGAAATCTATCAAAAACCATATTGGTTAAATCACCTCCATCATCCAAAATCATATTCAAAGATTTCCCGCCTTCAAAAGCAGTAAGTGTTTGTAAAATACACCAATCAAATTCTTCTTCATTTAATCCTTTCCAAGCAAAAACAGGAACTCCTGTAGCTGCAATTGCTGCAGCTGCCTGATCCTGAGTAGAAAATATATTACAAGATGACCAAGTAACCTCAGCACCCAAATAAACTAAAGTTTCAATCAATACAGCTGTCTGAATTGTCATATGTAAGCACCCAGCAATTCTTGCTCCTGCCAATGGCTTACTATCTCCAAACTCATCTCTAATAGACATTAATCCTGGCATTTCTGACTCTGCCAAATTGATTTCTTTTCTTCCCCATTCTGCTAATGAGATATCTTTTACTTTATAATTCATTGTTTCCATTTTTTTAGGATTGCAAAGATAATCATAATTATTATATTTGCAGCCAACAAATCAACCTTATGCCAATAATCTATAAAATAGAGAGCGAAAAAATCACTATCTTGGTATGGGAAATAACTGAATCACTAGAAGAAATAATAGTATTAGGGAGGGGTATAAATACTAGAAATCACAAGTCTGAAAAAAGGAAAAAGGAACACTTGGTAAGTCGATTATTAGTGAATGAAATTTGTCCAACTAAAAAAATAATTTATAATAAGTTTGGGGCTCCAGAATTAGACAATGGGAGACATATCTCTATTTCGCATTCCAAAGAATTAGTTGCAATTATCATCAGTAACAAAAAAACAGGACTAGACATTGAACAAATTTCGGAAAAATCTTTGCGATTAGCCTCCAAATTTGTTTCAGAAAAAAACTTAACAAAGCTAAATAAGGAAAAAGCAACTTTAGTTTGGTGCGTAAAAGAAGCTATCTATAAATGGCATCAAAAAGGAGGAGTTGATTTTGTAAAGGATATAATTATTAATGAATTATTTGCAAAAGAACATGGCAAGGTAACGGCATATTTCAGGCAAAAAGAATTAAATTTAAACTACCTAAAAATAAATAATCACTATTTAGTGTATGTTTGCAACTAAAATAGACAACAGATATTAGCTGGAATTCTTACTTCTAATATCTCATTACTAAAATCCAAATTAATGAATATCTACAATCAAATTCTAGCAAATAAAAAAGGAGGAAAGAAATCATTTGCCCTACTTATTGATCCTGACAAACAAGATGAATCAGAATTAATTATCATTATTGAAAAAGCAAAACAAGCAAAAACAGATTACTTTTTTGTTGGCGGCTCTTTACTTACTAATGACAGTTTAGATTCTTGCCTAGCTACATTAAAAGAAAATTCCGACATTCCTGTGGTACTTTTCCCTGGAAATGCCATGCAAGTAAACGACAAAGCTGACGGAATACTATTTCTATCGTTAATCTCAGGAAGAAATGCTGAAATGCTTATTGGAAGACAAGTGATCACAGCACCAATTTTAAAACAATCGTCATTAGAAGTTTTACCTACTGGTTATATGCTTATTGATAGCGGAAAACCAACTACCGTTTCCTACATGAGTAACACCACTCCTATTCCTGCTGAAAAGAATTCAGTAGCAGCTTGCACAGCCATGGCTGGTGAAATGTTAGGACTAAAACTAATTTTTATGGATGGTGGCAGTGGGGCGCAAAATCCAATTTCAGAAGAAATGATTACCACAGTAAGCAAATCAGTTGACACGCCTTTAATTATAGGAGGGGGAATTAGTAGTGGCGAAAAAGCAGCAGCCAATTGCAAGGCTGGTGCCGATATTATTGTTGTTGGGAATGCTATTGAAAAGAATGAAAATCTGATTATTGAAATTGCTAATGCAGTACACAATTGTTAATGGTTTGTTCTGTAGAAATATCAATGTACCCCTTAAAAGAAGATTTTAAACCTTCAATTATTGCATTCATAAAAAACTTAAGGAAATATCCTTTTATAAAAGTAGCTACAAACGGAATGAGTACGCAAGTTTTTGGAGAATATAAAATAGTGATGAATACTATAAATACTGAAATGGAGAACACTTTTCTAAACGAAAATTCAGTTGTATTTTCCTTAAAAGTTATCAATTCTGATTTAGAAGAAAAACCAAACTTTTAAATTAAGTGGGGGAAATATTACAAATCCTTACACAGCTTAATTTCAATTGGAGCATTATTGAAAGTGCTGCTGTATTTTTTAGTATCCTTTACGTAATACTTGCTTTAAAAGAAAGTATTTGGTGCTGGGGGGCAGCTGCAATAAGCGTGATTCTTTACATCTACATTTGCTACACAGCACAACTATACCCAGAAACAGGGCTGCAAGTCTTTTATTTATTCATGGCATTTTATGGGTATTATCAGTGGAATAAGAATGATAGCACTTTACAGATACAACAATGGACAATAACTAAGCATTTACTAATATTACTAATAGGCGCTATACTTACTTTTTTAATGGGCTTTTACTTCAGTTTATACACGAATGCAGCACTGCCTGTAGTAGATTCTTTTACTACTGTATTTTCAGTTTTCGCCACTTATATGGTTGCTAAAAAAGTATTAGGAAATTGGCTGTATTGGATAGTAATTGATGCTGTATCCGTTTACCTCTATTTTAGCAGAGACTTACACCTTACCTCTTTGCTTTTTATGGGGTATACTATTATTGCAATTTTTGGATATTTCTCTTGGCTAAAACGCAACAATGAACTCGCTTAAAATTATTGTAACAGGACCAGAAAGTAGTGGGAAAACTACATTATGTCAACAATTATCTACTCATTTCAATATTCCATTTGCAAAAGAATTTGCTCGACACTATATTGATTCATTAGATAAAGGTTACATCATAGATGATTTATTACCTATTGCAAAAGGACAATTACAATCTGAGTTCAACTCTCAATTATTAGACACTGATTTAATAACAATTAAAATTTGGAGTGAGTATAAATATGGCAGATGTGAAAAATGGATTATTGATAAAATAGAAAAACAGAAAACAGAAACTCGTTTTTATCTTTTATGTAAGCCTGACATTTCTTGGGAGGCAGATAATCAAAGAGAAAACCCAAATGATAGAGATGCGATTTTTGAAATCTACAAAGAAGAGTTAGACGATCTAGGACATAAATATTCTATAGTAGAGGGAGGAGATAGAACAGAAAATTCTATCTCAAAAATATCGTCTTTAATATCAATTATCTAAAATCTATTTATATTTTTACACCATCTTAAAAGGGGTGCCGAAAGGCTGAGATCATACCCATTGAACCTGAGGTGGTAATTCATCATAGGAAAATGAGTTTTCATTAAATAAGCATGCGTCAACCCCATTATGCGTGTAATGTTAACTAAAAAAAATAAAAAATGTTTAACAAAAAAAATTGCATAGTTGCACTGCTTGCTTTACCATTTATTGGTTTTGCTCAGCAAAAAACTGATACTATTGCTATCCAAAAACTGCTGAAGGAAGTAAATGTAAATGCTTTAAGAGCTGGAGAAAAGACACCAGTCGCATTTACAAATATTTCAGAAGCTGAGATTGAAAAAGGAAACCTAGGGCAGGATTTACCTTACTTGATTTCATTAACCCCCTCAGTAGTTACCACATCTGACGCAGGAGCAGGAGTAGGTTACACAGGCTTCCGCATAAGAGGTACTGACCCAACACGAATTAATGTAACTATAAACGGGATTCCTTTAAATGATTCTGAAAGCCAAGGAGTTTGGTGGGTAAATATGCCAGATTTTTCTTCTTCTATTGAAAATATTCAAATTCAAAGAGGAGTTGGTACTTCAACAAATGGTGGCTCTGCTTTTGGCGCTTCTGTTAATTTAAAAACTGATGGATTAAATAAGAAAGCTTATGCTATTACCAATAATTCTGTTGGAAGCTTTGCCACTCTTAAAAATAATATTGAATTTGGCACAGGATTATTGAATGGTAAATTTGCTTTTGATGGGCGTTTATCCAAAATATCATCTGATGGTTATATTGATAGAGCAACTTCTGATTTAAAATCATTATACTTACAAGGAACTTATTTTGGGAAAAAATCTGTGCTTAAAGGGATTATATTTACAGGTCATGAACTCACTTATCAAGCCTGGAATGGTGTTCCCTTAAATTACTTAGACACTAACAGAACATATAATAGCTACACTTATGAAAATGAGGTAGACAATTATAAACAAACACATTATCAATTGCATTATAGTCAACAATTAAGTGATGTTACTAACTTTAATATTGCAGGGCATTACACACATGGTG
>Ga0307985_10000998_pt1 | contig 16209 bp, 10 predicted proteins | sample EllFjometageno80_FD_203155 | JGI IMG/M metagenome (GOLD analysis project Ga0307985, IMG submission 203155) | Marine microbial communities from Ellis Fjord, Antarctic Ocean - #80 | ecosystem: Environmental > Aquatic > Marine > Unclassified | place: Southern Ocean | collected 2014-10-09 | reverse complement strand
GCTTCGTTCCCTATCGGCCTACTTAGAATGAGTTTTGATGAACTTAATTGTGATAAAAATATTATCTCCAGGGCTGATGTTCCTTTAGAATCAATAGCCGGATTTTTGTCACTTCGAACCAGTCAGGCAGCGAATATTCAACAAGCACTCAAACAAAAGGGTATATAGACTGGCCAAAGAGACGGTTTCTTGCGCTTTGGCCGTGCTCCCTACCTGAGCGACCTTCAACTTAGAGATGCCATCTTAGCCTTGGGAGAACTGATATAAGCTCAATAGAACCCAGAAAAGAGCTTATTCTTGCTAGTATTATTGAAGTACTTGAGCAGGTTTTAACTAATGCTACAAAAGCCGCGGACCAGGCCCGCGCGACAGCAACTCACAGTGAAAATGTGGCACAGAACAAATACGATACCCTAGGCCTTGAAGCTGCATACCTTGCCCATGGACAGTCAAAAAGAGCTACGGAATATAAGCAGGAGCTTGACGAATTCAAGAAAATTCCAAGCGTGGTACTAGCAGAAAATCAGGCTATAGGTCCAGGCTGCGTTGTCACATTACGTTTTGAAAATACAAGCCGAATCGTATTTATCGGTCCCGGGGCTGCTGGACTGAAAGTACAAGTAGATAACGTCGAAATAGTGGTTATTACGCCATCGGCTCCACTGGGGAAACTACTAATCGGAAAAACTAGGTTTGATGTGATCGAAACAGCCATCAATGGAGTTAAAACCACTTATGAAATATCACACTGTTATTAATAGCACTCTTCACTATTGAAAGACTTTATCTCTAAAGTGCATCAGTCTTAGAGCAGCCCTAACTTTATTTGCGCATCCAACTTTCCGTTTGCTTGCTTTAGTTTACTGCGACGCTCTAGCAGCCAAGCCTTGTTTTTCGATTGCACTTCTCGTTGCTCAGCTAGCGCCTTCTTTGTTTCATCCGGTGCGGGTCCGCCATAGATGTTGCGAATGCGGACAAAATTCTCGGCCGAGAGGGCCTCTTCCAATTCGCTGGCACTCAAGTCTAAGGATCTACCTATTTTTTCCTTCGCTGCCGCTTGTAGAATATCGAAGCTAACGCCACTGCCTGCAGCGGTGGCTCGCTTCACGCAGTCGGCGACTATCGCGTGAGCCTTGCTAAAGGGAAGGTTTTCCCGACGAACGATAGTATCGGCGAGTTCAGTTACGGTAATAAAGTTAGCTTCGGCTCTTATCCGAAGTAAATCGAGATTGAATTGTGCCGCTGCCAGAGCATGCCCAAGAAGTGATACCGCACGATTCGAATCTCTAATCGCTGAGAAGTTAAGCGGTTGCAGATCATCCTCAACGTCATTGATATCGCCAAACGGTGTGTTATGGACGCTGGTTAATACACCTAGCACCTGGCCGAGGGCCTTACTGGCAATCGCTCGAACATGCTCGATGGCGACTGGATTTCGCTTTTGCGGCATTATCGATGAGGCCTGTACATAACCATCTGGAAGACGGATAACATTGAATTCTACCATCGCCATTAACAAAAATTCCTGAGCAAACTTGCCCACGTTAATGAGCAAGCCCGATACTGATCCCAGCAGTTCTGTGAAATAGTCCACAGAGGCGATAGAACCGTAGGAGTTTCGCGTCGGCCCATCGAAGCCGAGTAGATCAGCAACCCGCGCCCTATCTATCGGAAATCCTGTTGTAGTAATTGCACAGGCACCAAGTGGGCAGAGGTTCATATTTTCGTAGGCGCGCCGTATTCGAACTATGTCGCGACCTGTATTTTCCGCCATCGCCAGAAGATAGTGCGCGATAGTGGTAGGTTGTGCCGGCTGGGTATGAGTGTAAGCTGGCATCAGAGATTCATGATGTGCAGCTGCGAGATCAAGAAAGACTTCGTGCAGCGTAGAACAAACCTCAATTAGATCGAGCGTCTGTTGCCGCAGATACAAACGATAAATCGTAACATCGATATCATTTCGACTACGGGCGGTGTGCACCTTACCAGCAATATCCGCGTCGCCGCAGCCTGCTGTGATTTCACGCTGAATATAGTAGAACAGATCTTCCACGCTGCCGTCATACTCGGCGTTACGCATAGCCTCAATGTCCAGCCCCTCTATGGCCTGTAGTATGAGCTTTAACTCTTCGCCGGTAATAATATTTTGCTCGGCAAGCATCACCACATGAGCACGATCCACATCCACATAGTGATCGAGAAAATAGCGTTGGGCATCGGCAAAACAGTCGCTGAGTACGTTATCTTTGTATCCCTGGGCGGGAAATTTTTCACTCATGGGGCAATACTCTCAGTTAGCTGCGGCAGACAAGCTCAGTAGGTTGGCGAACAATCGATAGGCACCTGGTACCCCGTTGGGTAACTGTCGGAACCATGAATAGGATGTGTATATGTAATGTCCGTCACCGATTTTTGCGTACAGCATGCCTCCCTCACTAATAGGCTCGCCTTGGTCGTGCGCTTCGGTAAGGGGAATATAGCGATCGCGATCGAAACTGGTGAAGTTGTAATTATTACGCTCCTGGACCCAGCCGTCGAAATCGCGAGCATCTATGCGATTGGGAAAAGTGAAGACAGGGTGCTCTGGCTCTAGAATCACGATGGCAGCTGTTTCATCAACTACCCGTACGTTGCCATCCATGCTCGCCGCATAGGGAGCGAGGCCCTTAGCGATGAAGTCAGGCTGTTGATACTGCACGATCAAGTTACCGCCTTGTTCCGCGTATTCAAGAAGGCGTCGATTATTGGCGACATAGGCAGGACGAGTCTGCGATGCCCGGATACCCACCACGATAGCGTCAAAGCTCGAAAAGTCACCAGTAGTTAGCTCGGCATCGGTTAACAGCATGACTTCCACGCCAAGTCGGCGCAGCGCCTCAGGGACAGTGTCGCCACTACCCATGACGTAGCCAACTCGGGATGCAGCAATGCTGACATCGACGACTTCGAATTCAGTGACTGACGGCGAGTAAATGCGGTGGGTTCTAATATGAGGATAGGCTATTTTCCGCATCTTCTTATTGTACTGTGTGCCATTGACGGTGACGTTGGCCGCCAGTTTGTATTCTCCCGCGCTGACACCCGGGTCCATAGTGACCCGAAATGCTAACGTAGTAGTAGCAGGCGCAGCCGCCAGAGAAAACTCAGCACTAGGCGGTTCGAGCACCCAACCCTGAGGTACCTCGAACCGAGCCCTGCCGGCTACATCCTGCGAAGTATTATTTCGAACAGTCAATAACAATTCCCGAGGTGCATCACCGGCAGATATTGGCACTACGACAAGGTCTGTACCGGGCTCTACAGATATTGCTGGCACCACATCTAGGCGGCGGCGAATCTCGCCACGAATGCGGTCAACCAAGCGATGTTCGACCTCTTGTCGAATCGTAATCTGAGTACCGCCTATTTCAAGCGTGACTACTGCCTGGAGCAGAGGTTCGGCGAAGGGCCGCGTGCGGGCCTCGCCTGCCGAACTCCAATCATAGGCAGCGCCCTCACGCGGCAATGCTAGCCAATAAGGCTGTGTCGGATCGGCTGAAGCGGGCACGCTGACATCGAAGAACATCTCGGCATCGCCCTGCTCTTTGCGCCGGGAGGAGCGCTCATTGCTGAGCATCTGCACATTAGACGCAGAGACCGACCACCCGACGGGTACGGAAAGATAAGCCTCCCGCAGCAGAACTTGCGGGGGCTGCGCCATGAACGCTCGCACGGCGACCGTCAAAACAGTACCGGGAATCGCGGTTTCCGACTCGGCTAGTGCATCGATCGAGACTCCGGCTGCGAGTACAATGGCCTTCTCGAATTCGCTGACCTTTTCATCCAGCAGTCGCTTCGCATCTAGCGCTTGCGCCACATCACTTGCTTCACGCGCGAGTTCAAGAGCATCGACAAGATTAGGAATAAGTGCCTCTGGATTCAGAGGATCATAGACAGACATTAAGCCATCAATACTTTGCTGCAATGCAGATAGAATCTCAACGAATACCACTGAAGGGGCTTGCTCAAGAGTCGAGATTCCAGTGATGGTAGTATCAATACCCGAGAAGATAGAGTTTTCGGCGCCGGACGGTTCGAACTGCGATGTAAGGAGAAACAGTTGAGACTGCTGGCCACCACGCAGTTCGAGCGTACCCATTTGTTGGGTTTTCTGCTGACTCCTGCCCTGCATTCCAATTTCAAAATAACTACGCCCGGTTACAGGGTCGTATTCTCCGGTATTAATCAGTAATGCCGGCTGTTGTGCTGTCTCCACATTGATAGAGCTCCCTGTGAAAGCCCGGCCTGTATAGAACTTCTGAACTTGCCAAGGTGTTAGACCCTGCGCAATATGCTCGGGGAATCGATTCGAATCGGCCGCCGCTTCCAGAGCCAATGGGGTCAGGTAACCCGCGAACTGATGATGACCATGGCCATCCGCGGCGGTACCATTCCAACGGGACACAATTACACTAGGGCGAAATGTTCTAATGGCGCGCACCATGTCATCCAGCAGTAATTCTTCAGGCCAGACGCGCGAGGCTTCTGTCCTATATTTGGAAAACCCGAAGTCGTTGGCACGCGTAAATAGCTGCTCGGCCCCGTCTAAGCGCCTAGCCTGTAACAGCTCCTCAGTGCGTATCACACCAAGCGCATCGGACTGCTCAACACCGATAATGTTCTGCCCGCCGGAACCACGCGTGAGCGACAGGTAGGCAGTCCGCGCATGCATTCGACGTGCATGATAGGCCACCAAAGCGGAATCTTCGTCGTCAGGGTGCGCACCGGTATGCATAACGCTTGCAGTAGTGCCTAGGCGCAGCAGCTGTCGAATCAGCGCACCACTACCCTGGTCGTAGATGGCTCGCACCTGTGCTTCAACAGAAAGTGGCATTGCTATAGCTAACAACAGCAATACAATCCAGGCGTGATTTTTATTGTCCATTATTCCCCTGCAATTCCTTACTCACCGCACAATGCTAATGAGGTATCCCGCAGCGACAGTTACCAGGCAACCTACAACATTGAACCAAAGAAAAGCAATGTCGGTAGTTGAGCTGGCAATCCAGACTGACACTATGCCGAACAACAAGCCGTAGAAAGCGCCTGCCGACTTAGCCCGAGGCACCGCAAAAGCTAACACGAAGACTCCTAACAGGGAACCGTAGAAGAACGAACCGAAAGTATTCACAACTTCGATCAGCGAGCCTAGATTAGTCGCAAAGGTAGCGACGATGCAGGCGAATACACCCCATACCAAAGTGGACAATCTTCCGAACCGAAGCATCTGTTTTTCCGAGCTATTAACGTTAATGTGGCGGCGGTAGAAATCCATTGTAGATGCGGTTGCCAGCGCGTTCAGTTCCGCCGCGACGCTAGACATCGCCGCGGCGAGAATCGCAGCGACTATTAACCCCACTAACCCCCGCGGCATATTCTCGATAACGAACACGGGAAATACGTAGTTAACGTCGCTAAACGAGCTATCGCCATTCGTCTGTCGCACAAACTCGGTGGCCTCACGACGCTTATCTTGATAGGCCTCGTTGGCAGCAATATAGCCCGCTCGAGCAGTAATTCGCTCTGTAGTGTCCTGTTCGTCTATAAATCTCAACGCCGCCAAGTGCCGCAGCTGATGTGCATCAGCAAACTCTCCCTGCAGCCGTTCGTGTTCAATAGGCTGCACTGCCGCCGCTCGAGTCACATCCTCTTCGTTGAAGATCATCGGTGGAGCACTAAATAGATAGAAAACGAAAACCAGTATGCCCACTAGCAGGAATAGAAACTGCATTGGGATTTTCAGAAAGGCAGACATGAGCAGGGAGATGCGCCCCTCATCAACAGAGCGTGCTGTTAAATAGCGCTGCACTTGGCTCTGATCGCAGCCGAAATAAGAGAGGAAGAGAAATAACGCGGCTATCATCCCTGACCAAATCGTATAACGCTCATTGAGATCGAAGCTGAAATCTATGGTCTGTAGCTTTCCGGCGGCGCCGGCAACATTCATCGCGTCACTGAACGACACGCCCGCAGGAAGATTTGTGATGATGACAAACACACACAGACTCAGCCCCGCCAAGATAATGACCATCTGCTTTACATCGGTCCAAGTTACCGACTGCACACCCCCGAGCATGGTATACAGGGTGGTCGATAGCCCGATCACAAAAATGGTCACCAGCTCATTCCAGCCTAGGACTATCGATAGCACAACCGCCGGAGCTGCGATGATTACGCCAACACCTAACCCACGGGAAAGAAGAAAGAAGAAGCTCGTCAAGGTGCGCGTCTTAGCATCAAAGCGCTGCTCGAGATATTCGTAAGCGGTGAACACGCGTGCCCGATAGAATAGAGGCACCGCAGTCACGCAGAGGATAATCATTGCCAGTGGTAAGCCAAAATAAAACTGGATGAAACGCATACCATCTTCGTAGGCCTGCCCAGTAGTGCCAATCAACGTTATCGCTGACATCTGTGTCGCCATAACTGACAGGCCAACCGCCCACCAAGGAATAGAACGACCTGCCAGAAAAAATCCTTCCGTGTCGGTAGTCCCGCGACTGAGCTTCAGCCCATGCCAAATAACATAAGCAAGATAGACGATAACTATCGACCAATCGACGGGATGCATGGGTTAACCGCTGTAGAATTGTGAAAAGGTGTAGAGTAAGACAACGACAATGACTGTGAAAATTAGAACGCTTGCGTAGATGTAAGCCCAAGGGATGGAACCTGACTGCGGCTTTTCTGAGTTATCTTTCGAATTCTCACTCATCGGCTTGCTTTTCCTAATTCAGCTGGCGGCGCCAGACATATAACAACACAGCAAAGGTCAAGTGTAACAGCAACCTTCATTGATTTGCGGCAGCTTTTGTCTACGGCATCAAATAAGAATCTGCTACTGCTGCACTTCGGTATATAGAGCGATTCATTTCTCTGGATGGCCGTCGCGCCAGATTTTTTTTCCACTCTCCCAGCAACCCCAAATCCTTACTTCACAAAAGCGAACGTGGTCACATCATCTCGAAGCCGGGGTGTGCTGTTTTTTAAGCACAGTGCTATTTTTATAGCATCTGGATTTTAGCTATCAACTTTTTCAGCATTTTTGCCTCATTGATTTGAAAATGAGCCGGCCACAAGACAAATTAGAAACTCCTCAGGGTAACTCGATTAGCCCACGCCCCAAGGGGATCACAAGTTAGCAACTTTTTCTCATAGCCTAGATATGCTAAGGTATTTTCGGTTAGCTAAGCTGCATGCTCGGCAATAGAGTAGCCCGAATTAACTAGTGCGGTAGATTCTAGATATGGCTTGCCACAGTTCACTTTGTATTCATAAAAGCTTTATTTCTTGAATGATAATAACCAAATATTCGGGGCAGAAATGACCTCGGAAAATAGTTTCTAACAACACAGGGAATAGACAATGAGACTTTATGGAACCTTTACCGCTGTCGGCTGCCTGCTCATAGCGATGACAACTTCTACTCTTACCGCCCAGTCTTGGTCTGATCAGTATCCGCCAACATCGAATCATGGCGAGTCGCCTTATATAGCTGAGCCGGAATGGCTTGAGCCTTTTTCAGAACCTGACTTTATCTGGGGCTCGCATCCTGGGCTTTTCGTGGAGTCGACGACAAGGATATTTGTCATCCAACGAGGTGAGCTTCACGTTCCCGATCCTCTACCCGATGGATTCGACTATTTCTACGGTTCTGTCGAGGGCCTGTCCGCGCTTTCTCCGCCGGAAGGCACAATACGCCAAATGAAAAATGTCATCTTTGTCGTTAACGATGAAGGAAAGCTTATTGAGAATTGGAACCAATGGGATTATCTGTTCGAAGGAACCGGTGGTCCACACATGATAGCGATCAGTCCGTATGATCCCCAGCGGCGAGTGTGGGTCGTAAATTCTGGACGCCATCAGATCCATGCGTTCTCAAATGACGGCAAAGAGTTGTTGATGACACTGGGTATCGAGAATGAAACGGCAAACGATGAGACACACTTAGGAACGCCGCAAGATCTTGCGTTTCTTAGCGATGGCAGCATAGTTGTTGCAGATGGGCTTACGAATTCACGAGTAATTAAGTTTGATAAAGATGGGAATTACCTTACGGCATGGGGAAGCGAAGGAAACGGCGTGGGCCAGTTTGATGCCGTGCATTCGATAGCGACAGATAATCAGGATCGCATCTATGTTGCAGATCGAAATAACGATCGCATCCAAGTGTTCTCTCCTAACGGCAATCATCTGGCAACTTGGCCGGGGTTAAACTTTCCAAATTATATTTTGATCACGGAAAATCAAGACGTGTGGGTATCTGACAATCAGCCCGTAAGGATTATAAAATTTGATACCGATGGCAATAGATTGTTCTCCTGGGATGCACATGGCAATGCGCCAGGCGAGTTTGGCGAACTACATGAATTCGGTGTGGATATAAACGGCAATTGGTACGGCGCGGACAATGTACTGGGACGTTCGCAGAAATTTAGTCCAAAACCCGGAGCAGACGCTGCCCAGCTGTTGCAACTACCTGTCCCGATGGCTCGCAGATAAATGAATGCAGTCTAGGCCGCGACTTCACGGCCTAAACCAATAAGCGCTGTCATATCTATGATCGCTGCTGCCAACTCTCTTCGTAGCAAGGTGCTGTGTATGTCTCGATTTACATTCAATACCGCTTTTCTGAGCCTGATGATGAGTTGGCAAGTACCAGCGTTCGCGCAGCTCGATACCACAGAGCAGGCAATGGTCGCCTTCATCGATGACAGCAATGCCGCAGCACAGGAGCTACTCATTGAAAGCGTTAACATCAATAGTGGCACCATGAACTTTGCTGGGGTACGCGCGATCGCCGATCACATGATGCCTCACTTCGAAGCAATTGGGTTCGAGACACGCTGGGAAGATGGCTCAGCCTTCGGCCGTGCCGGCCACCTGATTGCAGAGATTCGTGGTGACGGTGAAGGGCCAAAGCTTTTGCTGATCGGGCATTTAGATACCGTGTTTGAACCTAGCAGCCCCTTTCAAAGTTTTGAGCGTATCGATGCCGAGCGCGCCACCGGTCCCGGCATTACTGATATGAAGGGTGGTAATGTAATCATGCTGCAAGCACTGCGCGCACTGCATGAAGTGGATCTATTGCAAGACATGGACATCACTGTAGTGATGACAGGCGATGAGGAACTCAGCGGTGACCCGTTGTCACTAAGCAAGAAAGCGATCATCGATGCAGCTACCTATGCGGATATCGCCATTGGCTTTGAAGATGGAGATGGCAATCCGACAACTGCAAACATCTCAAGGCGCGGTTCTTCGGATTGGACATTACGGGTCAAGGGTAGGCCGGCACATTCCTCACAGGTATTTCGTGAAGACATCGGTCCGGGTGCAATCTATGAAACGGCGCGGATACTGTTGCTGTTTCTGGAAAACCTACAACAAGAAGAAAACCTCACCTTCAATCCAGGTCGAATACTAGGCGGCAGCGAGATTACACATGATAGTGAAACGAGCAGCGGAACTGCATTTGGTAAGAACAATGTCGTCGCACAGAGCGCTCTGGTGACTGGCGATCTGCGCGCAGTGTCTGTGGAACAATTGGACAGAGCACGCAACACCATGCGCGAAATTACCGCCGCCAATTTCCCTCATACCAGCGCTGAGATCGAATTTGACGATGGCTATCCACCTTTGGCGCCGAGTGAGGGTAATGCTGAACTATTAGAAATCTATAGTCGAGCTAGTCTTGATCTTGGCTTTGGGCGCGTTGTCGCCGTCAATCCACGCCTGGCAGGTGCCGCCGATGTATCTTTCACATCAGGGCTCGTTGCCATGGCCATCGATGGATTGGGCTTAAGTGGTTCCGGCGGGCACACCGTGGATGAGACCGCGCTGATGAGCGCTCTACCGAGTCAGAGTAAACGCGCGGCATTACTGATGTACCGACTGGTTCGATAAAAAATAGGGTGTCAGCAGAGGTTAATCGGATTACCGGGGCAATTGAGTGGCTGAGCAATTTCAACGGACGGCCCAGTATTTAACCTCCTGCTGATCGAGGAAGTTCTCCCCTGGTATTGCCACAGGTAGCAAGCGCACCCAAAGTTAACTCCAGAGGTTGTTGCGCCTCATCCTGAATTTACGTATTCCTTCCCACGTACAATACCCTGCCTACCTCTGCCTGCCTCAGCCCTAATATTATTTGGACTGTGATAAGGCAGGAAGGGGCAGCATTTATTGGGGGACAATACTGTCTGCAGCCTTGTCTATCATTATTTTTTCTAAAGAACTAACGTAGACGGAAAATGGATTTAATTGGTACAGTGAATAAGCTGAATTGTCAGCCAAGCCAATTAATCACGGTGAATTACTATGGGAAAATCCCAAATTCTATCGACCTGTCTAGCTTCTGCCCTGCTAGTAAGCTGCAGCAACGAAGATAACCCCCTCCAGCTGGAACCGCTGGCGAACGCCAACCCAAAGAATGTCATCTACATCCTGACGGATGACCACCGCTTCGATTTCATGGGCTTTACCGGCAAGGTGCCGTGGCTGGAGACTCCGAATTTAGATCGCCTGGCTAGTGAGGGTGCCTATTTCCCCAACACCTATGTTACCACCTCCCTGTGCTCGCCTTCTCGGGCATCGATCCTCACAGGCCTGTATTCACATACTCATACAGTGATCGACAACGCCGCACCCGACCCTGGCAATCTCACCTTCTTTCCGGAGTATCTGCAGGAGGCGGGCTATCAAACCAGCTACTTCGGCAAGTGGCACATGGGTAACCACAGCGACGAACCGCAACCGGGTTTCGATCATTGGGAGAGTTTTCGCGGACAGGGTGTCTACTACGGTCCGACTCTTAACATCAATGGCGAACGCACAACGTACGATGAATCCACTTACGTCACGGATGTCTTAACAGAACATGCCGTCGATTGGTTAGATAATCGGGAGCAGGACCAGCCATTCTTCTTGTACCTCTCGCACAAGGCTGTGCATTCCCAATTCCAACCAGCCGAACGTCATCAGGGCCTTTATGAAGGCAAAGAAGTCGTCTATCCGCCTAGCTTCGATGTTCCCAGCTATGGCATCCCGGAATTACCAAGCGGCGATGTAGACACAGAGCCACTGCGTGGGCGCGACTACTATGGCGAAAACCGAATCCCCGACTGGGTAAAGCAGCAGCGCGAATCCTGGCATGGCGTCGACTACATGTACCATGGTGACATCGATTTCGAAGAGTTCTTCCAACGTTACACCGAAACTTTGATGGGTATCGATGAGAGTGTCGGCGCCGTATTGGATTACCTGGATGCAAACGGGCTGGCAGAAGACACGCTGGTGATCTACATGGGAGACAACGGTTTCTCCTTCGGCGAACACGGGCTGATTGATAAGCGCCACTTCTATGAAGAGTCTGCCAAAGTACCTTTGTTAGTTCGATGGCCTTCATACCTTGAGGGCGGCGCTCCGATCGATGCCTTAGTGCAGAATATAGACATCGCACCAACTATCTTAGAAGCCGCAGGCTTGGCCATGCCAGCTCATATGCAGGGCGCATCTTTTGTTCCACTGCTGGACCGAAAAGAAGTTGCCTGGCGCGACCGCATCTTTTACGAGTACTACTGGGAGATGGATTTTCCGCAAACACCGACCATGTTTGGGATACGCACTGAACGCTACAAGTACATCCGCTACCACGGCGTATGGGACACCAATGAATTTTATGACTTGCAGGCGGATCCCAACGAGATGTACAACCTAATCGATGCTCCCGAGCATCAGGGGCGCATCACAGGCTATGCGAATGAAGTCTATGACTGGCTCGAAACTACCGGCGGCATGAACATTCCACTAAAGAACGTAGTACGCCCAAAGTTCGGCGACCATCGCAACCAATCCGTACTCTAGCAAGCAGGGAAGCAGGCATGAATCTAGATTGTTGAAAAAATATTTATGGCACCGAATCCACCTAACAATTGTTATTAGGAACCTCACCAGAATGTATTTTCTTATCAATCGATTCGCTCTCAGCTATTCGATGAGAACTATCAAAGTCCTAAGCCTATCCGTATTGGTTCTAACTTTAAGCCAATGTAGTTATCTCGCTCAGACTCAGGTGGCTTCTCATGATGGCCCAAGACTTCCGATCAGGCCCAACATCCTTTGGCTAGTCGCCGAAGATCTAAGCCCTATCATTCCACCTTTTGGCGACAATACTGTTGCCACTCCAAACCTGACCCGCCTGGCGAATGAAGGCATTCGCTATACTCAGGTATTTTCAAGTTCAGGAGTCTGCGCCCCAAGCCGCGCAGCGATAGCGACTGGCATGTATCAGAATCGAATTGGTGCCCAACACATGCGCACAACGAACATCGCAGATTTTGGTGTCGAAGGCGTTATTCCTTACGAAGCCGTCCCCCCGCCCTACGTCAAAATGCACAGCCAGTATTTTAGGGAAGCTGGCTACTACACAAGCAATAATGCAAAAGAGGACTATCAATTTCGTAAGTCTGTTACCGCATGGGATGAAAGCAGTAATACCGCGCATTGGCGTAACCGAGCAGAAGGACAAGCATTTTTTTCAATCTTCAATTTTGGAATTACACACGAATCACAAATTTGGAGACAAGCAGAGAATCCACTATTGGTTGATGAGAACCTAACGGTACCAGTTCCACCTTATCTGGCAGATACAAAGATCGGCCGACAGGATATACGGCGAGTGTATTCCAATATCGTAGCCATGGACCGACAAGTGGGAGAGATCCTCGACCAACTGGAAGAGGATGGCTTATTGAATAGCACAATCATCTTCTGGTACACCGATCACGGCGGCCCACTGCCCCGCCAAAAAAGATTATTATACGACTCCGGTATGCATCTGCCACTGATCATACGTTTTCCCGATCAATACAGAGCAGGAGAAATCGATGAGCAGCTTATAAGTTTCGTCGATTTCAAATCGACTATTCTTTCACTCGCGGGTATCGAACCACCAGACTATGTCGATGGCAGAGCATTCGTAGGCGAATACGCAACCACAGCTGCTCGAGATTATGTACATGGCGCAGCCGACCGGTTTGACTCCAAGTACGACATGATTCGGGCGGTTCGGGACGATCGATTCAAGTATTTACGAAACTTTAACCCCGAAAAACCTTACTATTTGCCGCTTCCCTACCGTGAACAGATGCCAGCTATGCAAGAGCTCCTGCGCATGCGTGACGCTGGCGAGCTGGACCCGGTTCAAGCTCAGTGGTTTAGAACATCAAAAGCGCCGGAAGAGTTATTTGATACTCTCACTGACCCCTATGAGCTAAACAATATTGCCGCCGACCCTGCGTACACTGACAAACTGGCCGAACTTAGCAAGGAGATGGATAGCTGGATGCGCTTTATTGATGACAAAGGATTGATGCCTGAAGAAAACCTTATACAAAGCATGTGGCCAAATGGAATTCAGCCTGCAACGCTCGCGCCTATCGCAAGAAAATCCAGCAACGATGGCCTAATAACACTTCACAGTAAAACAGAAGGAGCCAGCATTGGTTATCAACTGTTAAGCGGGATTGAGGAGCTTGGATCGACGTGGCAGATCTATCAAAGTCCTCTAGCTGTAAGAGAAAATCAAAGACTGCTGGTAATTGCACACCGCATAGGCTTTGCCCCCAGCCCAACGATAACCGTAGAAAACTAAGGCAGCGATAAGCGTACTTATTACTTCAGAATTGCACTACCGCAGTCGGCGCACTCTGAATTTTCTGCCCTTAATCTTGCCATCTGCAAGAATCGTCAGTGCCAGCTTCGCTACCTGTTGCTCGACGGCGACGTAAGCGATTTTGTCGAACAGCGTAATCTTACCAATCTGAGCACCGGTGATTTCACCACTAGCCGTCAGCGCACCAAGCAAGTCTCCCGCCCTAACTTTTTCCTTTCGCCCACCATTTACGAATAGTGTGACCATGGGCGGATAGAGCTTGAAGTTTGTAGGGTCAGTTAGCACAGTCGTACTCACTATTTTCGCTGCCGAGCCTTGGTATTCTTCTACCGCTTGCAAGTGCCGCTTATCCGAAGCGGTGAACAGGCTCACCGCGAGCCCCTTACTGCCTGCCCGAGCCGTGCGTCCTATACGATGAATATGTACTTCAGGGTCGCGACTAAGCTCGAAATTAATGACAGCAGCCAACTCCTTAACATCGAGACCGCGCGCAGCCACATCAGTGGCTATAAGTATCGAGCTACTCTTACCAGAGAATTGGGCAAGAACTTGATCACGCTCGAACTGTTCCAAATCACCGTGCAGGGCCAATGCGTGGAGGTCAAGCTCACGTAATTCCCCGCTCAGATCATGGCACTGCTGCTTGGTATTGCAAAATATGAGAGTCGACTCTGGCTGATAGTGCGCAAGCACATTGAAAAGCGTCTGTATTCTCTCGCTTTTCTCGACCTTGAAGAAGACCTGTTCGATGTCTGGACTATGGTGACTATCCTCTACTGAAATTTCAATTGGATCACGCTGCACGCTACCGCTTATTCCCTTGATGCCCTCAGGATAGGTAGCCGAGAACAACAGTGTTTGTCTAGAAGCTGGGGTCTTATCGATGATCTTTGTAATATCCTCGAGAAAACCCATGTCCAACATGCGGTCAGCCTCGTCTAGCACGAGTGTCTCTACTGCATTGAGATGTAAGGTTTCCTTCTCGAGATGCTTTAGGATGCGCCCGGGCGTTCCTACAACGATGTGCGGGTCACGCCGCAAAGAAGCCAATTGTGGACCCATCGGTTTGCCACCGCACAGGGTGAGCAACTTGATATTGGGAATAGCGCTCGCAAGCCTGCGAATCTCTGCCGCAACCTGTTCCGCCAACTCACGGGTGGGACATAGAACTAGCGCTTGGGTGCTATATAACTGCGCGTCGAGTTTATTAAGTAGACCGATTGCAAAAGCCGCCGTTTTTCCACTGCCAGTCTTGGCCTGCGCGATAAGGTCTTTGCCGCTGAGCAGATGCGGCAGAGCCCGCGCCTGAACTGGCGTCATCGAATCATAGTCCAGGGTCGCGATACTAGCTAAGAGTTCGGGCCGAAGGGGTAGAGTTGCAAATGGAACGGCATTCATTGGAGTTGCCTGATGATCTGGGCAGCGCATCATAGCAGATATTTAATACTGAGATTACTCAGATTCCCAGATGAGAAATCACGGCTTCTTTCCTTAAAGCAAAAATAAGGTAATTTTATCCTTTGGCTCTTTTTTATTGTTCTCTTCACCAGCTTAATATAGTAAAGTGCGCGCCCTTGTCGTACTTCCCTATCCGAACGGCTGCAGTCTACCCTAAAGATTTTAAGTACTAGGGTGCCTCTGACTAATTTCAGGGCACCCCATCCACTCGACGCTCTGTGCTTCTAGTGGTTCACACTATTGGATTAAGAAACACCTAGATGAAATACCTGTTTAATCTGTACGACCGCTCAAAAAAAATAAATGTCCTAATCGAAGTCCTATCCGGTATAACCGTTTCAATCGCACTAGTCCCCGAAGCTATCGCATTTGCGCTGATCGCTGGCCTCTCTCCGCTCACCGGGCTCTATGCAGCATTCAGCATCGGCTTGATTACCTCTATTTTTGGAGGCCGACCCGGCATGATATCTGGAGCAACTGGCGCTATTGCCGTGGTGATCGTCAGCCTGGCCCAGAGTCACGGCGTGGAATACATATTCGCTACTGTGATACTAGCTGGCATTATTCAGATGACCGCCGGCTTCCTTAGGCTGGGAAAATTTATCCGACTGGTCCCACACTCCGTTATGTTTGGCTTCGTTAACGGACTTGCGATCGTTATCTTTCTAGCGCAGGTGGCTTCCTTTAAAGTCATGGACGCTGACGGTCAGCTGGGCTGGATGACCGGCCCCCAATTAAACATTATGCTCTGCTTAGTCTTGCTCACTATGGTAATTATTTGGGGACTGCCTAGACTCACCAAGGCAATTCCTGCTTCGCTGGTTGCCATTTTGGTAGTAACAGCAATCGTACTCGGCTTTGATGTGGACACTCGCAACGTTGGCGATATCAGCTCCATCCAAGGTGGCTTCCCACCTTTTCATATACCCGATCTACCCTTTAGCTTAGACACATTGGTCATTATTTTCCCCTATGCATTCATCGTGGCAGGCGTTGGCTTGATTGAGAGCTTGCTCACGCTAAATCTAATCGACGAAATT
>Ga0307985_10000994_pt1 | contig 16224 bp, 6 predicted proteins | sample EllFjometageno80_FD_203155 | JGI IMG/M metagenome (GOLD analysis project Ga0307985, IMG submission 203155) | Marine microbial communities from Ellis Fjord, Antarctic Ocean - #80 | ecosystem: Environmental > Aquatic > Marine > Unclassified | place: Southern Ocean | collected 2014-10-09 | reverse complement strand
GTGCACGCAGTTGATCCGTAGCTAGAGGTGAAGTTGCCAGCCCCGCAGATAGCGCACCCGGCCTGGCCGCTCTCGCTGGCGAACGTGCCGGGAACGCAGTACGCAGTGGTATACGAGTAAGCCTTGGTCTCATCCGCAACGCTCGAGTATCCAGCGGGGGCTGGTTCCGAAGTGTAAGAGCCTGCAATATCGCCCGTGTTGCTCGCGAAGTACGACCCTCTAAAAGTGATCGGCCCGCCGCCGTAAACGTATACCGCGGTGTAGATGCTCGAAATGAAGTCGCAGGCCGTGGCCGTCATCGTTCCTCCAGACATGAAGATTGCCCCGCCGCTGTACGCCGAGGACGTCGTGTGTCCAGAGGACCACGGTACAGTGCCTCCAGCCCCTTTGGACCGGTAAAAGAGGACCCCTGTCACTTCTTGATTGCCATAGGAAATCCAAACTAGCCGATTTGCGCCGTTTCCGTCGAAAGTGCACTTCTCATTGATGTTCGAGCAGATGATGTCTTTGCCTCCAGACATTCTCAGATTCGTGCCGTCTCCAATTTTGCCTCCATAGAGGTTCATCCAGTCACCGCAGGTTGGCGCAAAAGTGTACTCGGGGGTTAACGTAAGCACTTCCCCAGTCTCCACAGCAGCGTACGCTTCTGTCAGCGTCTGGCACACGCTCGCTCCCACGAGGCGATTGGGGAAGGTGTCGGCGGGGCAAGATTGACACGTGTCTTGAGAGATGGCCACGTCGATCGCGCTGGCCGTGTAGTAGGGACACGCGGTGCAGTCCAGAGCGGACGCCGAGCCGTTGCTGGGGTTCCAAAACCCTGCGCCGCAACTGATGCAAGCAGAGGACCCGGCCGGAGCGAACGTGCCAGCCGGGCAAAGTTCGCAGTCCAGAGACGAGCTCGAGACCTCCACACTACTCGCCTTCCCGGCCTCGCACAACTCGCAATCTGCGAACGTCGACGACCCCGTCTTGTTGTGGTGGCGGCCGGGACTGCACGCCAAGCAACCCGCCACTGCGATGTCCGACTGGTACTTGCCATTGGGACACGTCACGCATTCGCCTGTCGGCGCAGGGAACTTGCACATCACACCAAATGCTCTGCCCTGAACGGCATAAAAAGTGGGTCTGATCATTCCCAGACCTGCATTTCCGAGACAATCTGTACCTGACGTAAATACTGGATCAACGCCGAGTGTTGGGTTCTCAGAGCTGTCACATGCGTCGTCTATATGGATGTGCCAGACGACGCTGGACTTCTGAGGTGCGTCCTCCGAAGCAACCAGAACAGCAGACAACGCTGGCACCCCGAACGCCGCACCTAGTTCATCGCATACTAAGGACGGCAATGCTGTTGACGTGCTTAGTCGTTCATACGCTACCACCCAAGCCCCTTGGATCTCACAACCACTGGAGTCCTGGCAGCTCACCGACAAGTAATTTACATTTTCGAGGTCTGGCCCAAGCCATTCCGGCCATCCGGTGGGCAACCACTGGTTTGTTGTTGTCACGAAGGGCTCGAAGAGAAACTCAACTCGACCGAAACTGATTCCGTCATAGTCTACCGTTGACATCGTCTTGTTATCCGTGGTTGACATGAGCCTGATCCGGTCGTTGGCAGCTTGCGTCCCTGGTAGAAGATTCGTGGTCTGGCCCGAACCCGGAAGGCAAGGGCAGAACACGCGGTCCTCGGTGGATGCACCAGACGCACAAACCGAACACGCCGTTGTTCCTTCGTTTGGAGCGCTCTTCCCCGGAGGGCAGAACTCGCACGAACTTGCGCCCGTGGAGCTGTAGTGGCCGCGAGTGCAGTCGGTGCATAAAACGGTGCCAGTGCTCGCGTCTGAATAGCTGCCGGCTCCGCACGTCTCACACGACGTAGCGCCCGGAAACTCCTGGAATTCTCCTTCTGCGCACGCCGAACAGGCGGCAATATCTCTGCCGGTCCTGAAGGTGCCCCTCGGGCAGGGCAGACACTCCGTAGTATAGGGCTGAAATGTGCACGAGACGCCAATGTCTAGAGCGTGGTTGGCGTCGGCGACATCAGTCTTGCTGCAATCTTGTAGCGAAGCTTCCGAGCCGGCGCATGCAGTGATCGCGTGCGTCGCATTGTGGGTGCTGTTCACCGATATCTCTCGCGGATGGAAAGGTGTGGCATCTAAAACGAGATACCCCAGAGCGAGCCCCAACTCGTTGCAAGCAACGCTGGCTTCGGTCGAGTTGAAGCCGTAGTCGCCTGCCTGAATAGTGCCCCAGACGCCATCCGTGAGCAGCTCGAGACCACCGGACACCGTCCACGACTCGACAAAAGAGACCACACCGGTCTCGCACGTGTCCCCAAGGGCCTCGAACGTGCACGATACCTTTTGATCGTGAGCATGAGCAGTCGATGCACTTGCAGCAAAATACGTGCAGTTCTCGAGAGTCAACTCAGAACCGCCGCAGGTAACCTCGTAAATGGCGCCCGAACTTGCGGATATTACTGCGGATGTAGAACCATAGCCGACTACTTTCCTTGCGCTAGTCAACGTGTACCCTAGCTCGTCGCCAAGCTGGCGGCAGGCGACTGTGGCTTCATTGACATCATCACCTCGGAAACCACTATGGTAACCATAGAATGTAACCCAGGCTCCTTCGACGAAGACCTCGAGGCTGCCCTCGATGGTGAATTCAGCGTCGAACGATGCCGTACCTGCTTCTAGGCGAATGGCGGAGCTTGTTGCCGGTACAAGCCCTTCCGTCGGTCCTGGATCAGCTTGCTGCCCAACGCTGCAGGCGAGGCGGAGGTCGCTGCTGGCGACCTTAAACCCCCAGGTGGGTGGAGACGAAGTGACCGTAACGCCGTATCCTGGCTGACACGGCGCGTTGTGATGAGGCGCGAACAGAGCAGCGACGTCCTTTTCATTTAACTCGACGTCTTGCCACGTTTTCACGAATGCGATGGTACCGTCAAAGGCGCTGCCCAGCCAGTGACGATCGCGGGTGGAGTAGGGGAGAGGAGTTGCGTTGAGAGTGGAGTTCGTTAGCACGCCGTCCTTGTACACGCGCGCAGTAGAACCAGAAACCGTAGTCACCACGTGCGTCCAGAGGGAGGCGTCCCAGTTGCCCGCGAGCAAGCCGGAACCCTCAATCCTGGACGAGTCGCCGAGATTTCCGAGCAGGATGTCGTCGAAGTCAACGACTCTGCTATCGGTCTTGAAACTGTCGTACCGGATGAGGGCCTCGAGGGAGACAGTGCCGCCCATCGCCCACGGCGTGATCACCGCGTAATCGTCAACTCCGTCGAGCTCAAGGCCCGATGCGGAACATGAAGCCCCATTCATCAGCGTCGCCACCAGCGAGTTCGCTATCGAGTCGGTTACGCCCGAAGAAGCCGAGCACCCGCGGAAGTCGAACGAGTGCGAAGGCGACGGAGGGTCATACTCGCACGTGTACGAGTAACCCGGGCCACTTTGGACCGACGAGTAGCCGTCTGGGCACGCCGCACTAAATGTGGCAGATCCGCTGACGTCGCCTACAGTGTTGTCCAAGAACGAGCACACGGTGATGGTAGCAGTCGCGCCAGCCGAGACGTAGATCCCGCCGCCGTTATTATTATGATACCTTCGCAGCGCCCTATTTCCCCTGAAAATGCACAACAATACCGAGACCTCTCCACTGGCGACCAACATACCGCCTCCTAACCCGCCTTCATTGGGCCCTGCGATTCCGTTTGCAACGGCGAGCGAGCGGAGCTCGAGGACTCCTACGCCTGTGCCGCCAACAGTGATGAGCCGATAAGTAGAGGATCCGTCGAGCTCGCAGCTGTAGTCGTCAAGGACGCATCTGATGGTGCCGTGAAAATCGTTGAAGGCAAGCATACGGGTCCAAGTCTCGGTCAAGCCAGCAGCGTAAGTGCCTCTCGCAACAACAGCGGTGTCACCGACAGCCATCAGTGCCGAACCTGAGCTTGACACCGTGTCGAATAGGAGGGACTGAGTGCTGACTTGGTGCCAGCATGATGACTTGTCCTCGGCGGAAGTACCCGAGAAGGTACACTCGAGACAGTCGTCAATGTTTGTGGCCGCTGGCTGGGGGCTCGATGTGCCGGCGGGACAAAGGAGGCAGTCAGTCGAGTTAACCGAGCCCGCGACCTGGCTGTAGCGACCGGCAGCGCAGTCAATGCACGCGATGGCTCCCGTGAGGTCGTCGGCGTACTTGCCCGTCCCACAAGTGGTACAGAGACCACCAATTAGGCTTACGCTGCCTGCCTGGCAGAGGTGACAACTCGTGGCGTTCGAAGGCGAAGAGCTCCCAGCTTCGCAGTCCGTGCAGGAGGTGGCGCCTTCCGCCGCATTCGCAATCGTTCCCGGCGAGCAGTCGACGCAGACGGAAGCGCCGCTTGATGAGCGCGTTCCCGAGAGACAGGTCAGGCACGCCTCGGAGGAGTTAGAACCCGTGGCATTATTTGACGTACCGGACGCACATTCGCTGCATAGGGGGGCGCCCTCCAGGGAGTACCTTCCCACAGCGCAGTCTTGGCAGAGGAGTCCTGAAGAGCTCGCTGTTCCACCCGGGCAGAAGGAGCACTCAGCAGAGTTCGGAGTCGAAGAGCTACCTGCATCGCAGGTGGCACACGAAGCGCTCCCTCGCGCCGAGTAAGTTCCGGCCGAACATCCCACGCAAGTGAGCGACGAATTAGCCGCGGCTGTCGAACTCATATATCCCGCCGGACACAACTGGCAGGAGGAAGGGAGGGTGGAGCCAGGGTAGGGGTTGTATGTGCCGTGCGCGCACGCAACGCACGATTCTGACCCGGTGGTGTTACTGTACCGGCCCGCTGGACATACTTCGCACTCAGAGCCTTGGGGCGCATACTCGCAAATTACCCCGCCAGATTGTCCAGCCCAATAATATCGATCATTGCGTTCCTGTAGCCGAGCACTATTGCTGGCAGCAAAGGTGGGACACGACTGCACAGTTTCTTCAGAACCGTCGCAGTTACCTCCGTATCCCCCTACAACACCCACATTCCATAAAAAATCTTCGTGTGGCCAGCCGGTCAGTTCCGACTCAGCGACAACAGGGTAGAAAGTGCCGGGGATTTTCGCAGCGGAAATGAGCGTCCACCGCAGATCGCTTCCGATTTGGCGACATGCAACGGTCTCGAGGTTTGCGCTGTTTGGTTTGGTTGTTGGATACACATACCATCCCTGAAAGTAACCCGGAGGGTCCTTATTGACATCGAGCCGTCCGTGCACAATAGTGCCAGAGTCATCAAAAGTCGCCCTTCCTCCTTCGAGGCGAATCAGTTCAAACGTCGGTAGCAAGAGACCGGGCGTCGGACCTGGCGGATATACGCCCGAGCCTCGACCGCACACTTTGTTCTCGCATGCATCGCCATGGAAGGTTGTGTTGGAGCAGTCGCACGAGCAGCTGCCAGTAGTTCCTGCGACGGCACCGCCGTTCTCGCATGGGTCACCGTTGGCGTTTGCGGTACAGGGCCTACAACCAGTCCCTTCGTAGCCGTCAGTGCACTCACAGAACGAGTGCAGCGAACCCCCGATGGTTCCAGTAGTCGAGAGAGGGAGGCCCTGGAAGCCATCGTCGCCGCCCTCAGAGCACGTCGAGTGGACGGTCACAGTTCCGGCGTTTCGGAACAAGTCGGGTCCATCAGGAGCGGAATTACCCAAAAATGATACGCCATACAGATCCACTTCGCTGCCTGAAGAGTAAACGTAAACGCCGCCTCCAGAGAGCACCGCTGTGTTGTCGACAAAGCTGCAAACGCACAAACGCAACACACACACGCACACAGTGTGAGAAAGGAGGGCCACACACACCACACACATGTGCGAACAAAGGGGGGATCAGTGTGTGCGAACAAAAGGCGCTGGGAGCCTTGCACTCGGGCCACACGCATGGCAGGGAGTGCTGGGGGCAGCGTGTTATGGCGGAGTCATTTGGGAGCGTGCTTTGGCAGCGTGTTTTGGCAGCGTTCTTTAGCGCAGCGCGATGGGCGAGAGAATCGCGCGTTCTGAGCCAGCTGTTCAGCGTCACAGGCTCGCGAATAGTGCGTTCCGAATCGATATTTACGCTCGGCGACATACGATCAAGCACGCCGATCAAAACACGCCGCCTCCTTGTTTGCACCACATATAAGTTCTGAGCCAGAGTTGTGTGTGTGTGGCTCGTCGCTCTCGCCTCGCTCGTCGTCTAGAGCGCTTACCTGCACATCACCAACGTGACGAGCGCATCGTCAACAATGGCCATTCCCCCTGAATTACCACTGGTTCTCCCGTTGCTGAAAGTGATGCTCCGCAACTCGAGCACGCCTCCACTCGTGTCAGTTACCCTCAAAACCCTCCTCGTCTCAGATCCATCGACAGCGCAGACCAAGTTGTCGAGCTCACACCTTATGTTCCCGAAGAGTCCCTCGAGCCAGAACACGGTGTCGGCGTCGTGTGCCGACCCAGCAACGTAAGTGCCTGCGATCAAAGATACAGTGTCACCTTTGTTCATGTTATTGGCGCCACTGTTCGAGATGGCGTTGTGCATATACAGCTGGGTACCTATGAGGTGGAAGCCGCACGAGTACAAGTACGCCGAGCCTCCGATGTCACCGGCGACGGAGAGAGCGCCCCCCTGCACGGCCTCGTTTCCGCTGTCATAGCACACCGAGTAAACTATGACAACAGATCCAGTAACAGTCCCACCGTAAATATCAGCTGCTATAGGTGCTGTGTTACCCGAAAACGAACATTCATACAAGTTCACACCGCCAGTGCTACCGATGTAAACGCCGCCACCTACACTACCTGCGTATCCCGCATAGTTATTTTGGAATCTACACATCACAAAGGTGATTAGCACTTCGCTCTGAGTGCGAACTGCACCTCCATATTCCCAGCTCCTCCCGTTGGCGAAGACTAGGCTTCTGAACTCGAACTCGCAGGCATAGATATACATAATCCTTCTCGCATTCGAGCCGTCAAGCAAACAGCTCAAGTCGTCAGCTTGACACACCAGCTTGCCTGCAAGATCTTTGAGGTAGAATGTTTTGTCGGAACTGTCGTACGAACCAGCTTCGTAGCTCCCACTAGCCAAAGTAACAGTGTCCCCATCATGCTTGCTCGTTCCAGTGGTCGATATTTTGTTGAACAAGTCCGGCTGCGTGTCGACCCACACTCCGCACGAGTACGAGAGAAGCGAACCGGTGCAACATCCTGCTGTAGTGACCAGCCCGACGCCCTGAGTAGCGTTGTTGCCGCCCTCAGTACACGTGGAGTGAACAGTGATGGCTCCGCCTGAAAGCGAGTAGATGTCGTTAACCGCACCAGTGTTTCCGGAGAACGAGACCCCGTAAAGCGTAATGACGTCGCTCGACGAGTACGAATAAAGGGCGCCGCCATTGAGTGAGGCCGCATTTTCGACGAAACTACACGCCACTAATGTGACGATAGCGCCGCCGTCAACGAACAGTCCAGCTCCGGCTTCAGTTGCCCCGTTGGTGAACACCAGACCCCGCATTTCCAGCAACGCAGGGTTCGTTCCACCGGGCACACCCGCATACATGATCCGCCTCGTCGAAGAGCCATCAAGAACGCATCGGAGGCCGTCCTCCTCGCAGAAAACATACCCGAAGAGGCTGTAGAGGAAGAACAATCTGTTAACGCTGTGGGCCGACCCAGCTGCGTAAGTACCCGGGGCCAAAACCACAGTTTCACCTGAAGAGATCTTGGCCGTGCCACCGCTTGAAATCTTGTCATACAGATCGGGTTGGGTGCTAACACCGTAGGCTACGCTCGCGCAGCCGGGACCACCATACCCCGCATCACACGTGCACTCGCAGCCTCCCGTGGTACCGCCAACTGCGCCGCCGCTGCCGCAGTAGAGGTTGCCGTCCGCACCGTCGTCAGAAGGCTGGGCGGTGGAGACGCAGGCGTTGGCCGTAGCGCAGCCGAATCCGCCGTGTCCCGCATTACACGTGCACTCGCAGTCTCCCGTGGTCCCGCCAATCGAGCCAACGCTGCCGCAGTAGAAATTCCCGTCCACACCGTCATCAGAAGGATCGGTGGTGGCGGTGCAGGCGTCGGCCGTAGCGCAGCCCAGGCCGCTGTACCCCGCATCACATCCCGTGCACTCGCAGCTTCCCGTGGTGCCGCCGACGGTACCCCCGTTGACACAGTGAAGGTTCCCGTCCGCACCGTCGTCAGAACTCTCAGCGGTTGCAACGCAGGCATTGGTCGTAGCGCAGCCGAGACCGCTGTAACCTGCACCACACGTGCACTCGCAGTTTCCTGGGGTACCGCCGATTGCGCCGCCGCTGCCGCAGTAGTAGTTGCCGTCCAAACCGTCGTCAGAAGGATTGGTGGTCGCAACGCAGACGTCGGCAGCACAACCTGGACCGCTGTACCCCGCATCACACATGCACTCGCAGTCTCCCGTGGTTCCACCAATCACACCACCGCTCCCGCAGTAGAAGTTGCCGTCCGAACCGTCGTCAGAAGGATCGGTGGTGGCGACGCAGCCGTCGGCAGCACAACCTGGACCGCTGTACCCCGCATCACACATGCACTCGCAGTCTCCCGTTATTCCACCAATCACGCCACCGCTGCCGCAGTAGAAGTTGCCGTCCAAACCGTCGTCAGAATTCTCGGTGGTCGCAACGCAGGCGTCGGCCGTAGCGCAGCCCAGACCGCTGTATCCCGAACCACACGTGCACTCGCAGTCTCCCACGGTTCCACCAATCACGCCACCGCTGCCGCAGTAGAAGTTGCCGTCCAAACCGTCGCCATTCGGATTGGTGGTGGCGGTGCAAGCATTCGGACACGTGTACGAGTTCAGTTCACCGCCGACAGGGCCGCCAATGACGAGAGGGTATTGCGCAACTGCAACTCCGCCTTCTGGGCACGTGGAATGAACTGTGACAGTTCCGCCTGTCGCGTAGATGTCGGATCCCTCCATTGCCCAGTTGCCGGAGAAGGATACACCGTAAAGGTTCACAACATCGTCTCCAGACTCTGAAGGTATGAACATAATACCGCCCCCCAAGTTGTTCGCCATGTTGTAATCGATGCTACACGACACCAACGTCACTTGAGCACCACCGTAGGACCCCATCGACTGAATGTACAAGCCTCCACCCATGCCGTTTTTGTGACCCATCCCGTTGGCTATGACGAGTCCCCTCAGCTCGAGCACCCCGCCACCAGTCCCATCAATCTGCAAGACCGACGCACTGCTGGCCCCTTCGAGTACGCAGCTTAAGTCAGCATTCGCACACTCGATACGCCCAGATTTCCCACAGAGAATGGTCCCGAACGGTGAGTACCCATCCCAAGGTTCCACAGGCATTTCGTAAATGTAACTCCCACTGACCACTGTGACAACGTCCGCGCCCCCGCTCGCCATCAGGCTACCAGTCCCCGCTATAGTGTTAGCCAGCTCCGCTTGCGTACTGACTTCAAAGGTCTTTCTTGTGCACGTGTACGAGAAACGATCGCCTGTGATTGTGTATGGTTGCCCAAAGATGGCGTCGACGGTCTCGAGAGCGGATAGTTGGACGGCCGCATCTCCGCCTTCAGAGCACGTCGAGTGGATTGTGAGGGCGCCGTCTGCCAAGAAAATGTCCGGCGCACCGGGTACTTCATCTGAAGGTTCAGCGTCGTTGGCGGTATTGCCGCCAAACGAGACTCCATAGAGATTCACGTCGCCACCCTGCATGTAAATGCCGCCTCCTGCAAAATAACCTTCCCCGTGGCTACCTCGGATGCTGCACATGACCAACGTCACTGCAGCATATTCAATGTATAACCCTCCTCCCGCCATACCGTAGCCCTGTATATCGCGCCCGTTGGCTATGGTAAGTCCCCTCAACTCCAGTACATCTGAGTTTGATTGAATCATCATAACCCTCATCGAATTCTGCCCATCAAGAACACAACCCGAGTCCTGAGCACAATTTATGCTCCCAAAAAGTCCCATCACAACGAACAGGCCCTGGAAGCTGGCGCCACTCCCAGCGTAGGTCCCGATCGCCACATTGAGAACGTCCCCCGCTGGCATCGCCCCCACACCATAAGGCGGGAGCTTCTCTGACAGCTCCATAAACGTGCTAACCTCCCAAGTAGTCACACAAGAGGCGCTACCTGCGACTGACGTTTGGCTGGCTCCGCAGTCAACGCAGTCACTCTCTGCATCATGAAGAGTCGCGTCAGTCCCCGAGTCGTCCAGAAACTTGCCCGGCGCGCAAGGCGTACAAGACACGGCGGACACGCCACTGTACCCTCCTGCACCACAGATAGTGCACGCCGAAGACTCCGAAGAAGCCGCGGAAGTTCCGGCTCCGCAGTCAACGCAGTCACTCTCTGCATCATGAAGAGTCGCGTCAGTCCCCGCGTCGTCCAGAAACTTGCCCGCCGCGCAAGGCGTACAAGACACGGCGGAAACGCCACTGTACCCTCCTGCACCACAGATAGTGCACGCCGAAGACTCCGACGAAACCGCGGAAGTCTCGAGGTACTTCCCAGCGCCACAACTGGTGCAACTTAAAGCACCAACACCACTGTACCCACCAGCAGCGCATGGCGTGCAGGCGTAGACCGAGGGACCATACGTGCCGGCGGAACACGAGCAAATGTACGAGTGCAGATCGCCGCCGACTGTGCCGCTGGTAGAGAGAGCTGCTTGTTGGACGGCCGCATCTCCGCCTACAGAATATGCGTGAGCACGAGCGAAGCGAGTAGAGCGCGACGCGACGTGACGCGAGCTGCACAGAACGCCGCCTCAAAAAGCGCGATTCAGCGCAGGCGGCCCGGCTTAGCACGCAATGGAGCCGCTCTGCTTTGTTTCCCCCCGGTCGCTCGTTCGCAACGCTCTGCGAGCGGTCTCCCCATTCACAAGTGCGAACAAAGGGGGGGGGCGCACATATGCGAACAAAGGGTATGAACAAAGGGGCCAAACATGAGTGAACAAAGGGACCACACACATGTGCGAACAAAGGGGGGGGCAGTTTGCGCAACGGGGTGTATGGCGTAACACAATGGCTCAACGAAACGTCTCATTCGTTCGCCCTCTGGCTCGCTCGCTTCTCACTCGCTCCCCGCCTGCTCGCTTTTCGCTCGCTCGCTCGCTCCCAAACGCTTCAATTCTCACCTGCAGTGCACGTTGCGTGGACTGCGACAGTTCCGCCGCTGCTGCTTTCGTAAATGTCGGGTCCAGTGACTGCGGCATTCCCCATGAATGATACACCGAACAAATTCACCGTGGTGCCTGCTTGGGACGCGTAAATGCCGCCACCCTCCCTGTCTGCCTCGTTTTTTTTAATGCCACACATTACCAACGTCACTTGAGCACTACTGTGTATGTAAAACCCTCCTCCGGCACCAGTTTTCCCGTTGGTAACGACCAGACCCCGAAAACCGAGCAAGCTGCCACCCGTTCCATCAACCTCGATAACTCTCCTCGTTCCGGACCCGTCAAGCTCGCAACTTAAACTATCGGTCTCACAGTTGATGCTGCCGCTAAGTTCGCTGAGGAAGAACATGGTGTAATCGTCGTGTGCCGACCCGGCCGCATAATTCCCACTCGCAACTGTCACAGTGTCTCCGTTCGCCATCTTGTATACGACATTATACTGGATCTTGTCGAACAAGTCCGGCTGCTTACTGGCCCAGTGGAATCCACACGAGTACGAGAACTTCGAGCCGCCGACTGTGCCGAGGGTGGAGAGAGCGGATCCTTGGATGGCCACGTCCCCGCCTGCAGAACACGTTGAGTGAACTGTGACTGATCCTCCGAGCCGGCGAATGTCGGTAGCAGTGTTACCCGAGAACGATGAACCGTAAAAATCCACCACGGTGTACTGACCATCCACAAAAATAGCGCCGCTATCTGATTCGGTGCTCTCAATTTGTTGGAAGCTGCACATTACCACCGATACCTGGACATCATTCTGGATGACTAACCCTCCTCTTCCACCACCATGCCCGTTGCTGACGACGATGCTTCTCAACTCGAGCACACCGCTACTAGTTTCCCAGGTTGGATTGTTAATATAAACAACAGTATTGTCAACATACATAACCGTCCGCGTTCCCGACCCATTGAGTACACAACTTAGATCGTCTGCCTCGCAACGGATGCTCCCGTAAAGTCCATTGAGCTGGAACATGCGATTACTGATGTATGCTGACCCAGCCGCATAATTCCCACTGGCAACAATAACAGTGTCTCCGTTCGCCATCTGGGCGGTGCCACCATACGAGATCTTGTTGTACAAGTCCGGCTGCGCACTAACGTGGAAGATGCACCCACTCGCTGGGCACACCTCGCAGTCGGATGCGCTCGTCGATGCCTCGCCCGGTGTCGAGCTTCCGTCGGCGCATGGCGTGCACTCGGCGGCGCCGTCGGTCGAGTACCCGCCGCCCGTGCACAAGGTACAAGTGTCTACGAAAGAACCCGCGATCGAGCTCTTCGTTCCTGCAGCACACAGCGTGCAGACCGACTTCTGGTCGCTGTCCACGCTAGATTGGTACGATCCAGCGGCACAGCTTGATACGCAGTCCTCGACCGAGTCATGGTCGAATCTCGACGTGCTCAGAATCACTGCTCCTGGAACTGAGCAAGCCGAGCACGACGACTCTCCATAAGAGCGGTACGTGTTGTCGGGGCACACGTCGCAGGAGGCGGTGAAGGAGAAGAGCGGGCCTGCGATCGTACCAGACGTGGAGAGAGCCGAGCCTTGCGTCGCGGTTATGTCAGACGAAGAGCCAGCAGGGCATGTCGTGTGGATTGTGACAGTTCCGCCGTCAGAGTTTGTGGAGTACTGTGGCGGATCTCGGTTAATGTCAGGTCCATCGGGTGACGTGTTACCCGAGAATGTAACACCGTAAAGATCCACCACGTTGTCAGAGGAGTGCACGAAAATACCGCCTCCCTTGCCTGTTCCCACGTTTTGTTGGATGCTGCACATCACCAGGGTCACCTGAGCATAAAAGGCAATCCATAACCCTCCTCCGTTATACTCAGTATATCCGTTGCTGATGACAATGCTCCGAATCTCGAGCCATTCTTTTTTTCTCGCGCTCTCCAACAAACTGCCACTGGTTCCAAAAATATACACAACCTGCCTCGTTCCTGATCCATTGAGTACACAGCTTAGATCGTCTGCCTCGCAACGGATGCTCCCGTAAAGTTCATAGGGCCTGAACATGCGAGTAGCGCTGTCTGCTGATCCAGCCTCGTAATTTCCACTCGCAACAATAACAGTGTCTCCGTTCGCCATCAAGGCTGTGCCATCCTTCGAGATCTTGTTGTACAAGTCCGGCTGCGCACCGACTGCGTGTTCCGCCAACATCCTCCCTCCGCCCGCAACTCCCACCCCCCTCCCCCCCGCCTCCTCCGCCCCCCCGACGCCGAACGCGCCCGCGAATCCCGCCCAGCTCAGCACCAAAAGCGCGGCGACCGCCGACCGCGCTCGCGTGCCCTCCTTCCCCTTCCTCCCCTTCGACCCCACCACGCGGCGCCACGCCCTCAATCCCGGCGAGCGCGTGTCGCTGATGTTCATCGCGAAGAAAACCAGCATGGCCAAGCCGTAGAAAACGGGCGGGATGATGAAGTTGATGTGGTGTTCTTCGTACTCGGCGAAGCTCAAGATATCCTCGTCGTAGTAAGTGCTGATGGCAAGAACTGAGAAGAAGAGGTTAAACACCACCGCGATCTGCTGGGCGAGGATAGGCGAGCACATGCTAGCGGAGGTGATGAGGAAGGACGTCAAGACGGTCGCGCCGAAGAAGCTGTGGTCACCCGTGGAAAAGATTGGCACGTCGGGCTCGACGTCGTCGAAGCTGGTCGGGTGGGCGTAGCCCGGGTACGCGAGGAACGTCGCCGTCGCGCCAGTGTCGTCGAGTGTGTGGGACCTGGGCGATGGTAGGTTAGCGAGCATGATGTGGGAGAGCGAGGTCGAACAACTTTCAGGTCGCGTCGCTCGGTGCTCACTTACTGAAGCTCCTCAATTACCTCCTCCTCGCCAAGCAGGCATACGCCGTCAGCGAGACCCTCCTTCGCGTCATCGAACCCGGCGAAGTACGGGCATAACCTGGGAAATTGGTTAGCGAATACGATGGGAAAGGAGGCGGGGGGAGCGGCGCGTCGAACGGCATCACAAACATGAGCATAACATTCGCAAAGGGTTAGCGAGCTGGAGAGGGCGGCGCGGGGAAGGCGGCGCGATTGGGCCGCGTTTAGCAGGCAAGGAATGTAGCGCTCGGAACGGCACGTTGAGCATCCGCGCGCATTCGTCGGGCGCGTCGCATGTGGGCAACCTCGAGATCAGCATCGCGTCAAAGGAAGAGGCGGCCGTAACTTCATGGTTTCGCAGGCGATTTGCGATAGAAGTGGTGCGGACGTGTGCCAGGAATGCGCGGCGCGAGCAAAGGGTGGCGTCTGAGCCGCGCTCGAGGCTATTTCACGCTCGGGCGCGTCGCTCATTGATTCACTTACTGGCTCTCTTTAGCCATCTCCGCCACCTCCAGACCGCACACGCCGCCAGTGACGTGTGCCCCTCCCTCCACAAGAACAGGTTCGCCAAAGCCGGCGGCCCACGCGCACTTAGCGCCGACCAACGCGGCGACTAGAAGCAGAGCCCAGCCGACAATCCCGATGTCTCCCGCCTTGGTCACCGAGGCGGCGGCGGCGGTTTGGGTGGAGGTGGCGGCAGGAGAGAGGCGGAACGGGTCGCCTTTAAAATGGTGTCAGCAAAGGGGGCACACACCATGTGTGAACAAAGGGGGTGCCAAACACATGTGCGAAAAAAGGAAAGGGGGCACCACACATGTGTGAACAAAGGGGGCGCCACACATGTGTGGAACAAAGTGGCGGAACGAGCGGAGCTTTACCAGTTCAAGGCGCGCTTTGGTGGAAGCTTCGAGGGGCTGTTAGTCGCTGCGCGGTTTGGGTTGCGGGCTCACGAATAGAGCGTCTCAAGTCCGGTGGTGGCGAGTTTTGGGCAGGCGATCGGTCTTTCCTTCTCGAACACCGGGCGGCTCTGTTACCGCGAGCACGAGCGCGAGACGAACGACTCACCGGCGTACGGGTCGGTGGCGGATGGCTGGGGCATGTCGATCTTGGGCGCTGAGCCCACCTTGGTCATCTCAAGCGCATCGACACGCTCAATCTCGTCGAGCCTCGTAATTGACGACCAGCCAGTGGCGCCTTGCTCGACTGGGGACTTGCGGCGATCGCTGTCGGCGATACGGCGCAATACGATATACTTGGCCTGCTCGGGGGAGGTGACGAAGTGGAACGTTGCCATTCGCACTTGCTCGTCCGCTCGGCTGACGAGCGACTCGAGGTGCGCTATCACGGCGCGACAAAGGAACGTGAAATTGGCGGGAAGGGAGGGGGGGGTAGGAGCCGGGGAGGTTAAGGGTGTCATGAAGTGAGGAGAGGGGGGGCAGGAAGCGAGAGGAGACGGGAGCCTAAGGTTATCAAAGGGGGTTGATGCGGTACTGGTTTCTTATTCCAGGAAATTGGGGAGAAGGTTGCTTAGACTGTTTGGGAAGAGGTACAATTGTAGGAGTGTGCAGGGCTGCGAGGGCGAGTTAGTTTTGAGAAAAATTTTGAGCTTGCAAAATCAATACAACTGTGCCGCCCGGGTACAGGTGTACCACTTTCTCACCGTCATCAAATCGCTCACCAGTCGTCGCAAATGTGTTCACGCAGCCACCTCATGGTCGGTGCGAATGGGGGGTGGTTCGCCAGGCCGTTGCATTCTTACGGTGCGTTCAAAGGGACAGCGTGAGGTTGTGAGAGGAGGGTTATGAGAGAGGATTATGAGAGAGGCATCTCGACGCCGTAGCGTTTCATATATAACCTTAACAAATGGCAGCTTACAACGAGTACAACACGCATTTAAAAAAACTTAGCACGTGGCCTAACAGCCAAGGAAGAGGCAGATGCACCGCTTCTTTGTTGTGCTTGTTGAGGAGCCGCAGTCTTCCTTCACAATGTGAAATCTTCACATCACACAACAGCGGTGGGCGGCGCTTTCTGCGAAGGACCCAAGTTTAAGATCCCCTGGACCAGGTCAAGAACACTGCTGTTATGCTATATCCAAGTGCGACCTTCAATGAACATTGCGGGTGCCCCCCATTGCCCATCCCCTCTTTAATAGGGGGTTCATTTGTCAAAGCATCGATGGGGGAAGGGTGCGGGGACGCCGTTTGATGGCTTGGGGGTCTATGA
>Ga0307985_10000992_pt1 | contig 16234 bp, 11 predicted proteins | sample EllFjometageno80_FD_203155 | JGI IMG/M metagenome (GOLD analysis project Ga0307985, IMG submission 203155) | Marine microbial communities from Ellis Fjord, Antarctic Ocean - #80 | ecosystem: Environmental > Aquatic > Marine > Unclassified | place: Southern Ocean | collected 2014-10-09 | reverse complement strand
ACAGACGACCTTCAGGTATTTCTTATAGCGTTTCCCGGAGCTTTGCCCTAACAGACCGTCTAATCGGCACTCGCCCCCCCCTATGCCTCGTTTAAGCCTTAAAAAGCAGGCTTAAAAAGCAATGTTTATCCATTGCCTGTAGCACCGTCGTAAGTTATCCGATCCACTTGCTTGTCTATATTGCCGAATCCCAGTTTCTATCCATCGGGCACCCTACCGCCTGCATCCCAGATATCTTGTTCAGCTCCATTCCCCACTCTGCCCTCTTTTCTGTGTGTGCTGCCCCGACGTTGCCATCCCCCCCTTGCGCGCTACACTGCCGTACTCCGAGCTCTCTTCTTCCACGCGGAGCTCTACCACCCTACTAGTCGCTCTCCCACAATCAGATCCTCTCTGGCTGTCCGCTGCCCACCCCACAGAGCATACTAACTACAGGGCCCTATCTCAATATTCTCGCCTCCAGCACCCCCAACCAAACTCTCCCAGAGCTCACCAATCTCCTCCTCCCCACGGCAGCGCCCTGACACACCCCGTCTCTTCCATATCCTACCCCACCGCCACCTCCCGCGCCGCTCCTATCCCACCGGCCAATCCCTCCACCTTCCTACTCAGACTCCCTTACCTCCTCAGACTTACCCTTACCTCCTCAGAGCCATGCAATCCAAGTTCTCGCCCATCTTTACTTTCCTCTTCCAGGACAATTCCACCTCATGCAGCAATCACCTCGCCACGCTTGACCTTGCCAACTTTGTCGCAGTCGGGTGCCACAAACTCGCCATTTCCAAGCTGATCGGAGTGTCTATCTTCCTCGCTTCGCTGCTCGTCAAGCTTCCCACCTTTGTGAACATTTTCAAGTCGGGCTCTGCCGCTGGTTTTGCCATGACGTCAGTCTATCTCGACTGCATTCTGTACTCCAACGCGTCTCTGTACGGCTACCTCATGCACTACCCCCCGACGGCTTATGGTGAGACTGCAGCTCAAGCCGTGCAAGCCTTCATCATGGTCGCCCTCGTTTGGTTCTACACCGACTCGCTCAAACCTCACATCATGGCACCGCCAATCCTCTGCTACATGGTGTACCTTTACATCGTCTTCGCCCTCCTTCCCCCATCGATGTACATCCTCCTTCCTCGTCTAAACTGGCCCGTCGTGATCCTCAACCGCGGCTCCCAGATCCACCTCAATTACACCCAGCAGTCCACGGGCAGCACAAGCCTCTTCACAATGTGCATGCAGGCCGGCGGATCGCTCGTCAGAATCGCGACGACCCTCATTCAGATCGGCGTTGACGTGAACTTGCTCGCGGGGTACAGTTTGGGAGTGACGCTGAACGGGTCGTTGATTGCGCAGTACTTCATGTACTACGGGCAGGAGCTGGTGGTCGGGGTGCCGGGCGTGGAGGAGGCGGAGGACCTGTCCATCTACGAGACGGCTGCGGAGCGGAGGGGAAGGTTGGGGAGAGGGGAGAAGGTTGGTGCCGCGAAGACTGCGAAGACCAAGGCGAGGGGTAGGAGCAAGACGCCAGTGCCGAAGAAGGCGGCTGTGGCGACGCAGAAGAAGGCGAGCAGTCGCAGCAAGACCCCGGTCAAGAGGGCTAGTACTCCCACCCCCAAGAAGGCTAGCCCGAGGGCGACACGTCGCACTCGCAAGAAGACGCAGTGAACGGTCACGTTCACGTTCACAGACAGCTTCAGTTAACAGACGCACCCCGCTATTACACTACAAAGCTGATGCGCTACACTTTCCCGTCAATTCGTCTTCTTCGTCGAGTTGTCTGCGCTCCTTGTGACTCTCGCCGGGCTCTTAACCGTCGCCTTCGTCCTCCCCTGCTCCTTCCCTTGGATCGTCGCCGGCTTCCCCGCAGTAACCACGACGTAATCCTCCTCGCTACTCTCTCCCTCGCTCGTGCTGCTGCCCCGATCGTAACCGATCAACGAGTACTGCAACGCGCTCGCCAGCGCGAACCAGCCACACACAACAGCGTACGCTAGCTTCGTTTCGAGGGAATCGGACAGCACGGTGCCCATTACGACGAAGGCGTTGAGGGGGAGGCGGAAGATGTTGAGGATGGCGCCTTGAAGGTGGTCGGGCACGAACCTGTGGGGGGGGGGGGGGTTAGCTACATTGCGAGCGCACTCTACGAGACTCTCCTCGCACTCACTTGCTCCTCATCTTCCCCGCCGCCGGCCCAAAGCTACCCACACTGAACTCCACGAGCATGAACGCGCCGAGGACTGAGTGGAAACACTCGCCGGAATGGTGCATGCACAGCGCGGGGATCGCCATGGCGGTGGCCGCGAGAGCGTAGCATGCTGCGGCTGCGTGTTCGTCGGATTTTGAGTAGGAGGAGATGAGGGGGTAGGTTAGGCCGCCGAGGGTTATGGAGTTCATGAGAGCGGAGAAGACGACGCCGGTGGGCACGGTGTTGTTGGGGGCGAGGGACATGAGGGTGGGGACCCACATGAAGACGAACGTGTACATGGCGCCTTCGGAGAGGGCTTGAATGAGGCCGATGCGGAGGATTGCCGAGTCGGTGAGGGTGGCGCGCCAGCCTTCCTTGAATTGCTTGGCGACGGCGGTGAAGGTACCCTCTGATTTGTCTACGGTCTCGTCGGCGCTGCCGTAGTTCTCGGGCCAGCGCAGGATGAGGAGCAAGGCGATGGCTGTGAGTGCGACGGCGCCGTGGAAGGGGCCGATTTGGCCGAAGCTTTCCTCGAGTAACTGCGCTACGATGCCGGCGAGGACGGCCGTGCTGCCGTTGATGACACTGGTGAGGCTGTACGTTTTCGGGAGCCACGACTCTTCGAATCCGCGCTTGCGGTGTTCGGTCGTCATCCACGACTCGAACGATGTGAAGAGTAAGTTCGTAGAGATGCCCCCGAGAACACGCCCCACTAGAAGGATGGGCATGTTGTTGAACGACTCTAGAACGTTGATGACAATCTCCAGAACGCAGTAGACCACACACGAGTTCCTCCTCCCGATCCTATCCACAACGCTCCCCAGAAACGGCGCGAAGAACGCGCCACTCAAGAACCCCGTGAGGAACAGTGTAGAGATAGACACATCATAGCTCAGGTAGAGCGTGTACATGTGCGTACCTTGCATCCAGTCGGCGAGCATGATGATGGCGTAGACGAGTAGGTAGTCTGCTTGGAAGCGGAGGAAGGATGCGAGGATCTTAGCGTCCTTCTTTGAGTTGACAGATGTGGCCATATTAGAGGCTGAGGCCTTATTGGAGGAGAGGTAGTTGTAGAGGAAGGCGAGAATGAGGATTATGGTGGAGTAGAAGAGTAGTGTAAATGACCTGTGGTGAATTATCAACGTGTTAGCGACAACAGTGCAGCGGATTGCAGCACGTTTAAGCAACAATGACAATATCGGGGGTTAGCGTTTGGAATTATTGCAGAGCAAGGGGTGGGGCTGTGGTGGGTAAGGGAGGGCGGCGCTCACCAGAGAGGCCATTTGAGGCCGAGGCTAGTGGAGCACATTGTGGCTACGGCGGCGAAGAGGGCCATGATGAGCGCGGGGGGTGAACAGAGCGGGGTGGGAAGTTAGAGTGGGCGAGACTTGAACGTAACGATTGCGGGGGGCGGTGCGTGGTACGTGGGGGTGCCCTGGTGGCAGGGTGATGAGTGAGTGGCAGTGTGGCTATGTATGTATGAACGGCAGCGGTAAGCAGGCGAATAAGGCGCCTTTTTTGAGAAAAGGTACTAACACACTCAGTTGATGACTGTATGCTCGACAGAGGGGCGGCGCTGCGCTATCGCAACGCTGGCTGTAGAGAGCAGCAGAGTACGACAATGGTAGCATGTCATCTAACTCGTTGTGCGCGTGGAAAGGTGGACAACTTCGAAATGTGCGAGATAAGGGACACTTCGGAAGACTGTACGGACCCGGCCAGTGCCGCTACTACCATTTAATGCAGAAATGTGGCATGGCGACCCTAGCCAAACGTTTGCCTTATCCGCGCCTTCATACTTGCGCAAAATGATCCCCCTGTGCCTGCCCCGGATAAACTTATATTCTCGTTTAACCCGTTCCAATGACCCACAATGTCCCACGCAATGACACACTCACCCTCCCCCAGTACATCAAGGCATGAAGATCGTAGTGCCCCTCTTCCTCGGACTCCTCGCCATGGCCCTGGCCCAAGAAGCCGCCGTTGAGACACCCCAACAGTGCCCCGGATGCCCCCCCTGTGAGACCTGCCTCACCTGTGAGGCCTGCCCCACCTGCCCCACCTGCCCTCCCGATCTCAAGGGAGACCTCAAGTCCGCCCAGGGGAAGCTCGCAACCCTCACCACGACGGCAGCGACGTGCGACATTTCCCTCTCTTCCACCCAGGAGACCCTCTCTTCCACCCAGTCCACCCTGGCGGCCCTCAAGACGACTGAAGCCGGCCACGAGTCGGCCTCCAAGAAGGCCTCCGCCGAGCATGCCACCTGCACTGCCACGCTGGCTCAGGTCACGTCCACATCCTCCCAACTCGAGAGCTCCACCACCGCTTGCACTGCCAAGCTCACTGACACGGAGAGCACCCTCGCGCTGCTCAAGACAAGGGCCGACCAGTGCGCTACCGACTTGTCCTCCCTCCAGTCGTCCCTCGACTCCTCCTCCGCAACCACCGCCGCTCAAGTCGACAAGCTCCAAGCCACCCTCGATGCGACTCGCGCCAAGCAGATGTCCTCCGAAGATGCCTTCAACGAATGCGCAATCACCGGCCGCAAACTCGTCAGCGACAAGGAGCACGCGGAGGCGAAGATCGACGGCGTCAAGGCGGCGCTGCAGGAGGAGATCAAGGCGATCACTGAGAAGCTGCTCACTGTGGAGGGGCAGAGGGACGCGAAGGATAAGCAGATCAAGGACTTGAACAAGGATATTGCTGACACGAAGAAGGACTACCAGTCCGCCACCGCGCGCGGCAAGGGCATCTTCAAGTACTGCAACTTCACGCTCATGGGCGAGGACGCCGAGATTACGTACAACGCGACGCGGGACGACATTCACAAGACGTACGCTACGGTGTCTACGCAGGCGAAGGTGCAGGCGGACCTCGCCGTGGTCGCTACGAAGGCGTTCGCGGAAGAGGCGAGGGCGAAGGCGAGCGTTGCCTACCAGGACGCCGCTGTCTTTGCCACCAAGTCCGGAGACGCCGCGATTGTCTACTATGACCTCGCCCGCGAGTCTGCCACTATCATCTACGACCAGGCTCATGTCGCCGCGTCCCCGTACGTCGCCGTTGCCAAGACGGAGGCTACCAACCTGTACGACTTGCACGTGAAGGAGCACGTGGACGCCAAGATCACGCCGGTCTACGTCGAGCACGTCTCGCCGCACGTCGCGATGGCCGTTGCCGCCGGGAAGGCGGCTTACGCCGATGCGCTCCCTGTCGTCGAGGAGATCAAGCTCAAGAGCATGACGAACGCGAAGCACGCGCACAAGAGCGTCGTGACAGGGCTGGAGGAGGGCTCGCGTCTTCTGCTCGAGAAGCTGCCCGCGGGCGGCAACACGGAGGGCGTCGAGAGCGTGATCAAATTCGTGGGCGACGAGGCCGAGTACGTCGTCAAGTGCATCCTCTACGCGATCGGCGCGTTCTTCGTGCTCAAGTACGGCTTCACAGTGGTGCGGATCGCCTTGAGGGTGTGCGTTGTGTGGCCGTTCAAGATCTGCTTCTGGCCGTTCTTCTTCGGAGGAGGCAAGAAGAGCGGCAAGGGCGCAAAGAAGGCTGCGAAGAGCAAGGACGAGAAGAAGAAGGGGAAGGGGAAGGCCGCAACCCCGGAGTAGAGCGAGCTAGTTGTGTGTCTACGTTAGCAGGAGGCATTTATGAAAAATGTTTTAGGGTTACGATTTTCATAGATAGTGAGGAAATTAGGGTTAAGGCCAAGTAACTTGGGTTATGGCCTTCTCAAAGTTGCACTTAGAAATCCTCGCAATCTGAGCCAGCCGAAAGCTTCCTGACATGCTCCTGACATTCGTGCGTCCCGGAAATGCTCACAGCGCACAGAATGACGCGGCTCGCCCGGCCTCATCTCGCCTCTCCATTCTCTTCACTAACGCCTACCTCAACGCCTTCCTCCACAACGAAGTCGTCCCTCCCCGCCGGTCATCTGATCAAGGCACCCTTCTCCAAGCATACAGCCAACAAAATACCACCCAACCAGCTCCTCTCATCGTCGCCCCTCATGTCACTCGCATCGCCACCCACTCTCTCGTTCGAGGACACCAAGGTGAGCGCCAATGCGACCCGACGCGACCAAAATGCGAACACACTGGAAGTCCAAGATTGTCATTGTTCCTCTGTACCCTTCTAACACATGCAATTCGCAGGTCTCTTTCGGGAAGAAGTCAACGTGGGAGCTCGTGCGCGCCTACGTTGTATTCCGGCTATGCACCATCGGCCCGCTGACTCGCAACGCCGACTTTGTCCTCTCCACCTCCCGGAAGCTCTTCTCTGCCACTCTGGTGGACTTCATTGTGAAGAAGACCTTCTTCGGCCACTTCTGCGGCGGCGAGTCCACCGAGGACCTCCGCCCGTGCATCAACATGCTCAACGAGAACGGCATCAACGGAATCCTCGACTACGCCGCCGAGAACGCCCCCGACGCCGTTGAGGAAGTTCCCTTCTCCCCCCTCACTCCCGTGGCGGAGGAGCAGTCAGCGTACGAGCACGTGCAGCCGGCGCAGAGCTACGAGTACACGACGGAGGAAGATTGCGACTTCCACGTGAGCGTGTTCAAGACGTGCATCACGGCGGTCAAGGACGTTACGCCGCAGGTGAGTTGCCCGTGAAACAAGCAACGCCCCGTTTGTTCGTACCTGTTTGCGGTGGGCTCTCTCACACTCACACGCACACTCGCACACACGCTCACACACACACACACTTACAGGGCTTCGCCGCGCTCAAGCTCACCGCGCTCGGCAGCCCCAAGCTGCTGGAGCGCATGTCGACTGCCATCGTGGAGTCCGCCCGTCTCTTCGAGTCGTTCGACCGCGACGGCGACGGCGTGGTGACTCATGAGGAGTTCGAGAAGACTTACAAGGAAATTTTTAAGGACGCTGATGCGAAGCTCCCCGCGCTCATACCAAGGCTGGACCCGAACAACACTGGGCTCATTGACTACGTGGAGTGGAGCAAGCTGCTGACCCCCCGCGATCTGCCTCGCCTGGTCGAGGGTTGCCGCATTTCCGGCCCTCTCTCCGCCGCCGCGCCGAACCCCGAGGAACTCCAGCTTATGCTCGCCATGCGTAAGCGGCTGTGGGAGGTGGCTCAGTGCGCGTACGAGAACGACGTGGGGCTCCTCATTGACGCCGAGCAGACGTACTACCAGCCGGCGATCGACAACTACGTCCTCTCGCTTATGAAGGAGTTCAACTCCAACTCCAAGTCCCCCGCGCCCATCATCTTCAACACGTACCAGTGCTACTTGAAGGACACGTTCGCGCGCGTGAGCATCGACGTGGATCGGGCAAAGCGGAACGATTTCCACTTCGCGGCGAAGATCGTTCGAGGCGCGTACATGAACGCGGAGCGAGCGCGGGCTGAGGAGCAGGGGTACGAGAGCCCCATATGCGAGGATGAGAGGGCGACGCACGAGAACTATGATCGAGTTGTGGAGACGCTGATTAGGAACAGGGAGGCTATGGGGAACAAGCAGGAGATCATGGTCGCGACGCACAACCGCGAGAGCATCGAGAAGGCGGTGGCGATCATGAACGAGTTGAAGATGGAGGGGGGCGTTGGTGTGCACTTCGCGCAGCTGTTGGGGATGCGGGACGACCTGACGTTCAATCTCGGTAACAACAAGTACAAGGCGTACAAGTACGTGCCGTACGGGAAGGTGAACGAGGTGATGCCGTACTTGATTCGGAGGGCGCAGGAGAACAGCGACATTACGAAGGGCATGGGCGCGGAGCTTAAGATGATTGAGAAGGAGTTCAAGAGGAGGGTGTTTGGCTAACATAGGATGTATATACATGCGTTTGGTTGCAATCTGTCAGAAAACTTCCTTCGACATTTCTCTCCGTTGGCAGATGATAAAATTAGAACTACAGCTGTACAACTGTATGCATGAAGGAAAAGGAAGCTCTCGCCTCGTTAACAAACTCAATTCTTCCATGAAGTACGGAATCGCTGCCACTCTCGTTGGCCTGTCAACGGTCCACGCCGGCCGCTGTGTGCACAAGGTAAGCTGCTGCCATCGCTCGGCGTTTACGCGGCGACCCCCCCGACAACACTCGGGAACAATGACAATGACTTGAAGCCCTCTCCCGACGGCCCGCCCCTGTTCACACGAAGCTGTTTGGCCATGTTATCTCTGTCTGTGCAGTATGCCCACACGTGTGCGCCCCTCGCTGTTTCCCCTGGTGCCCGGCGCGAACGCCCCCTGCTTCTAATTCCCAAGAAAACCCTGTAACTCTTATTGTCCATTGTCCCATTTATTGCTGGATATGAATACCATGCTCTACCATGCTAACCGCGACTACCACGCTATATACACACATCACACTAATCATGATAACCATGCCATGCTAACCATGTGTCACCCCCCCCCCTAGCACAAGAATGATTATGGCAGCTGGGACACGTCTCAGTGCGTGACCACGTTCCCCACCGAGTGGTCCGTCACCACCATCGTGGACGTCGGCTACAGCGTCTGCTACACGTCCGACCTCAGCACCCTTCCCGATCCCAGCAACCCCACGCCCAAGGAGTGCGCGCAGATTGACAATCAGGAGGACTGCTGCGTGCACGTGGGCGTGCAATCTTACCAGATCGACTATGAAGACCCTAACGCCGACGCCCTCCGCGAGAAGTTCATCGGCCAGGCCACCGCCTGCGAGTGGCTCGACGGGTACGACGACCCTGACCCTGGTGACGTCTCCGAGAAACCGTTTGCGTGGCTCTGCCAAGAAGGCTACGGCCACAAGCTGTGCGCCGCAGCCACCTGTCCCCCGTGGGGCCATTATCCGCCGAGCAAGTGCGTCGGCCCGTACCCGTCCACGTCCGAGTATGTTAACATGGATGGCATGGTCGTCGATGACAGTCGGTGAGACCCCCCCTTTGTCGCCCACCGACCCCCCCCCCCCCCTTGCTCACACGTGTGTACGCTACAGGTGCGGCGCTTCCACCAAGCCCACCACCTGCTCGCCCACCGTTACGTTCTCCTGGACCTGCAAGGGCCAGAACAACAACGGGTGGAGCGACGACGACTACTCCCCCGAGCAGTGCGAGGAGAAGTTCGACGCTGAGGCGACGAGCACTCGCGACGTGCGGTGCAGGGACGACGAGGGGAACAACGTGCCCGGTTCCATGTGCCCGTGTCCTCAGCCGGACAACTTCCAAGACTATGTTTACATGGGGCAGGAGTACGACGGCGAGGACGAGGACGAGGACGAGGATAAAGGCTTTGACATGTATGACGCGTACGTTAGCGCCAAGACCATGACCGACAAGTGCGTGGACCTCAAGAAGATCCTTGACAGCTACGCCACCGCCTCCTGCCGCGTGAAGACGTTCATGAAGATCGACCCTACGGAGGGCATGATCGATGTGGATATGGGCAGCATGACGGGGGAGTTGACGTTGTCCGACGACAAGATGGAGCCCATGCACGAGCGCGAGTGCTTTGACAAGGCAGCGTTCGAGGCGGCCAAGGACGATCCAGTGCCGGAGTTCGTCATGGACGACGCCGTTCACCCGGCGCAGGCTGAGCTGTGCGGGGAGTGCTCCGGGAACTTCCAGACGGCGCTGCAGGAGTTCGCTTCTGCGGGGTGCTTCGCTCGTCTTTTCGCCGAGGCGGCTGAGGCCGAGGAGGGGGATGGGGACGGGGTCATTTCCGCTACGGAGGCGGAGGATATGGGGTTGGTAATCTTGTTCGGCTCGATGCTGATCTTGCCGCACTTCACCTTTCTCCCTTTCCGGTGCGAGATGTCCTGCGAGGGTGGAACGACGTGCTCCAACCTGAACGTGAGTCCCAGCGTGCTCGCTGACTTTTCGGGCGATTCATCGAACAGGAGGCTCGGCACCACCTCCTCCTTCATCGAGGAACTGTTGGAGGAGAAGAACCTCACGTTCCGCGACGTGAAGGCCGCCGCAAGGATGAAGGGGAGCATCGACAAGAAGGGCCGCGCGCTGGCCGCCCGCAGCCGCGCTGCGGCGCACAAGTCGGCGCACAAGGTCGCGTCCCTCGCCGTCAACGGCGCCGTTGACGGCGCCGTTGACGGCGCCGTTGCGAGTCTCAAGAGCAGGATCCCGCAGGTTGAGGCCACGCCCCGACTTCGATTCCTTCAGGCGACGGCGACGGCGTCGCCTGAGGACAGTGGCGACAACAACGACGGCCCGCCCGCGTGCGCCGCTGCGTCCCCGTGCTACGCCCCCCCGACGGTCAACATCCCCAGTGGTATGTGCGATTGGATCACGACCCTTCTCGAGTGCGACACCCCGTTGTGCCCGGACGAGCCGGCGACTGTTGAGGAGGGAATAGCGGTGCAGAAGTGCGCTTGTGAGAACATCGGGTGCGAGGAGGACGACGAAGATAACGGCGATGATCACGGCGACAGCAACGGAGGATCTTCCTCCTCCGTGCCTTGCGAGTTTGTTATCAACAACTTCAACTCTGATGGAGAGACGCTGGTTGGGCACGGACTCACGCCGGACGAGTGCATTGCGTTGGTCAAGGAGGAATGCCCCACTGCCACCATCGCGAACATGCCCGCCGACGACAGTAACAACGGGGCGTGCTTCTGCCAGTTCGGCGACGATTTTAGCGCGAACCCTAGCGAGACGTGGATGAACTGGCCGATGCTCTGCGAGCTCGGCGACGACGAGCACCACGAAGTCGAAAACGACGAGAACGATGGTCCGCCCGAGTGCTTGATGAAGTGCTTCAATGAACCCGAGTCGCCGTTGGCGTTCCTCAACCAAGGCATCGATGGGGCGACTGCCATTCAGTCCGAGGCCGTGTGCGAGTTCCTGGCGGGTGACCCGGACTGCTTGGACATCAGCGAATGCATGATTAAGGACGCCCTGACGATCAGCATGGTGTCGGACTGCTCTTGCATGGAGGGAGGCTTGACTGGCTGCTTCGCGGAGAATGCCATGGAGGACGTCATGAGTTCAAGCAACAGCATGTGCTTGACTTTGTGCGTGGGGACTATGACTTACCCGGACTGCGAAGTCTTCACGGATCTCGACCAGATTCAAGCGCTGGGGATCGAAGACGTTTGCCCCGGCATCACGGAGTGCTTGGATGGTACTATTACTGATGACTTGGCGGTGCTTCTTGGTTCGTCCATGAAGTTGCAGGCAGCTTGCGCTTGCGACCCCGATTGTGAGATGGACAACGGCGACGAGGATGAAGACCATGGCGACGATGATGAAGACCATGGCGACGACAATGTCGGCGACCATGGTGGCTTGCCCGTGTTGGGCGAGGATCCCACTCTCGCCGGAGGGTGCTCGTGCGACCCGCTTTATGATTCGAGCATGTGCCCCAAGGACGGCTCGGGCGAGCCCTCCGCTGCTGACTTGGCGAAGTCCTGCGCCCTGGCCAATAAGATGTTCGAGGAACACCCGTGCTGTTATGGCAGCTACATGATCCCCTCCTTCTCGGCTTTCTACGCCAACTTCATGTTGGTAATGACGACCATGCCCCAGGAGCCAGGAGAGGAAATGATGCCCGAGGGCTCGATCCCGGCCATTATGGGCGCGATGATGACCCAGGCCGCGAACCAAATGGCGGAGGAATGTGGCTTCGACGGCCACATCAACATGCAAGACAAGTCGTGCAGCCAAGACACGTGCCCCGCTAATGGATGGACCCCGACGCCGGAGAGTGACAAGCCGGAGAACGAGCCCGTGATGGTGGAGATTGTCGAGTTTCAAGTCACCATGGGATTCTCGCTGCCCGACGCCGTTGATTTGAGTAACGAGGAGGAGAAGACGGCCCTCAAGGGCGTCCTTAGTGCGAGCATCGCCGAGGTTGCCGGTGTTTGCGAGAGCTGCGTAGTTGTCGACGACATCAAGATGAGCGAAGGGAGGAGGAAGCTCGCTCTCGGCGTCGATGTCGACTTAACTATCAAGACGCCCGTCGCCGCCGGATCTGGTGGGGGCGCAGAGACTGTGGCGGCACTGGACCAGTTGCTCAAGGAGAAGCAGGCGGACGGAGGTCTCGCTGAAGCGTGCGTGGCGCATGCGCAGCAGTCCGACGTGCTTGCCGATGTTATCGTGGAGGGCTCCGTTGAAGTCCAGAGCGTCACGGTGGACGAGAGCTCGATCGATGTTTCGGAGACAGAGGAGGATGTCATGGCCGACATGTGGATGAACGCTGGAGCGAACGGGAACGTGGTGTGCTGGGCCGGGGTGGCGGCGGCGGTTGCCGGCGCGGCGGCGGCGTTGGCTTGAGGGGGGGGAGTTTTTAAGGATAGAGTTAAGTGTTAATAGTGTTTTAGAACCGCATTGAGCAGGAGCATCTTTTGAGTATTTGGGTTTGAAAGTGACAAGGGTTGTGAAGGGTTAGAGACGAGTATGACCTCCACGAGTAAATTTCTGGCGTTACACGAATATCCAAAAACACCAAATGTGCTGTAACTAATTTTGTTGGAGGGTGATAGAAGTGTTCAATAGTGTTCTGGAACGGCAATGGTCTGCCTAAAGATAAATTTCAGCAGGTCCTCCAGCCTGCCCTACTCGCTGCTTCTTCCCAGCATCGTCGTCGTCGTCATCGCTCTCTTCCTTTTGCTCGAGCAGCGCCCCCATCCCGAACTTCCTCTTATCCAGCTTCTCCAAACCCTCCCCGCCCTCCCCCACGAACGTGAGCCCCTTCAGCAGCTCGTTCTGCGTGTTCCACTTGACTACATCGCCTTTGACCTTTTGCGTCTGCCCGTCGACCTCCACCTCCCAGACCAGGTTCCTGCCCCCGCCCCTCTCCACCGCCTCGCAGCTCCCCTTCGCCCTCAGCGTCTCAATCTTGACCGCCCCGACCGCGCCCATCCTGTACGCCCTCGCCACGATCTGCTTCTTGAGCGCCGCGTCGTAGATCTCGTCGAACAGAAAGATGTGGCTCAAGTAACTCAAGTCGAGACCCCTCGCCGCGTCCCCTCCCGCACACAAAATGAGGCACGCCTTGTCATCCTTGAACCTCTTCAACTCGCTGTCCTTGTCCCGACCCGTGTACTCGGCAACCCGGCCAGCCCCGAACAACCGCACTAACCTGTTGATAGCCGTGTCCAAGACACCCTTGAACTGCGAGAAAACGAGCACCTTCAACTGCTGCCGCTTCAGCACGTTGATGCCGCCCACAGCGGGGCCCATCTGCGCACGCGCTCTGGTCTCCTCGGCAACTCTCAGCTCCTCGAGCTTTTTCACGAGGTACGAGAACTTGGACTCGCTCTCCGGAACCGGTTGCGGCAAACGGTGGCACGTCGGGCATGCCTTATCACCAGTGAGATCGACACACTGGCACTCGATCTCGCACCCCAGACAGCGCCCGGCCGGCACAAAACGGGCTGTCGGCAACCCATTGTCAAACATAAAGCCGACGAACGTGGGCGTAAACTCGCACGTGCCCCCTCCCCCGATGTGACCAGGGTCCGTGAACTTGAACTTGGGCCCCTTTCGCTTGACCTTGGGAATGGCGGGAGGCGGGGCTGGTGGAAAGAAGTTGCCGGGGTTGTTCGGGTCGGGGACCGGCAGCGCTTGGACGGCAGCGGCAACGGCGGCAGCTTGATTGCTCCGCTGCAGAGCCAGCGCGACGCGCTGCCTCACCTTCTCCTTCGTCGCCTTCGCCTCCTCCTCCACATTCCAAATCCACTGAGTGTCAAACCCAGGCTGCAGCAACTGCAGCTCGTCCACGTCGTAGATATCGTTGCAGACCCCACAAATGCCTACGGAACGAAGTGAGAGTTAGACGAGCGACAGTGGCGGCAGCGGCAGTAGCGGCGGCAGCGGCGAACGAGCGTCTCAGCACCGCCAAGCATCGCCAAGCTTCCGACAAGCATCGCCACAGCTGCCTCACCTTGCTCGCTGTAATCCTCCACGCAGTCAGCACACAAGAAGTGCACGCACGGCATGAGCAGCAGCATCTGAAACCCCCTCCCGCAAATGCCGCAGTCCTGCACCTCTCCAGTCGTCACCTTGGACAAGAACGCCTCCACCTTCTCAACCTTCGCCCGTCCCCCCTTGACCTTCGTAACCGGGAGCTCCTCAATGAACTGCAACGTCTCGTCCCAGTTCTTCTGCGTGAGTGTCGGCAACAGCTGGGTCCCCCCGCAGCAAGCCAGTCTGACGTTCGTAGCAACCATCGTTGCGTGCTTGCTCTGCGAAGGATTCAGAATAGAGTCCTGCCTTCCGCTAGTCCGTCCCACCAACTTCTCCGTCAGCAGAATGTTACTCCTCACCACATTCACAAGCCCATTGTAAGCGTTCTTCTCCCCCTCGCTCATCTCCACAATCGTCCTCACCTCCACCGGCAAATTATCTAGGATCATAAGCTTGTCGTGACTAATCATGACCTCGCTCAGCAGCCTGACCACCTTCAAATAGCTGACGGAGTGCCCCTTTCCCCAGCCGCTTCCCACCTCATCCTTCCACACGTTGTCGCCCCCCAGTTGTGGGAACAAACAGTCTACCTTCAAATACTGCAGCAACCCCAACAAGCTCCCCAGCACGTTCCTCCCCTCAATCTCGCTGACCGGCGTCCCCGTTATGACCCACCGAAACTTGCTCCAGCACTTGCCCCCGAAGCTTATACTGTTGCTTTTCCCGCACGCTAGATGCCCTTCATCCACCACCATCCGCCTCCAATACACCTCAAGAAGAGGACTCGGCGCCAAACTCGTCGCCGGTATATAGTTCTTCATCCTGTCGCTAAACACCCGCTTGTATTCGCTGCTGAACCTCTTTGTGCTCGTCAGCACGATCAAGAACTTGCCCAGCACCCGCGGCGGAGGCAGCGGCTCCCCAATCGTGCTGCACATGTCCACGAACAGGAACGGAATGCACTGCCCTTGCAACACTTGCTCGCACAAAACCTGCGTGGGCGTGTTAGTCGGGTGCGTTTGGCGAACAGAGTGGAAGAGGGAGGGGAGATGGTCCTCAAACTTCACTATTGGCACCCTTTTTTCGGTCTGGGGTTCACGCATAGCGCTGGTCGCCTTACAGTACAGCGAGTACAAGTCTTTCATATATCATCACTGAACCATCCAACATCCCCTCGCACACAGCCAGCGGCTTACCGTCAGCCGCTTCTTCCCCTCCTTCCCTCCCGTGTGAACGTACACACAAACCTCCCCCTTGTCCTCCCCCGCCCCACGCCCCCACATGCCCCCGTACAAGTTCCTCACATACTCAAAGTCCAAGTGCTCCGTAATCTGAAGGAGCGAGAGAGTGTCAGCCACACGCACACAAGACAGCAGGTTGCTTGTTCCTCGCTCGCCTTCCTTCGCCCTTCTCACCTGAAACCTCCAGTGCTCCATAAGCTCATTCGGCACGCAAATCAAAGTCCCCGCGCTCTTGAACAGCCCCTTGATCCGCTCGTCATCCCTCGCCTTGTTCAGCAGTACGCTCGTCTCGTTCGGCTTCAAGTTCCCCCGCCCGTACTTCTTGTACGCCGCGTCCACGTAGCCAGTGACAAAGTCGTCCACCAACCGCGCAAGCGTAACCAGCATTTCAACCGCCGTGTTATGCAGCACCTCAAACCCATCCTTCCCCCTTGTATACTCTCTGCAGTTTCGGAAAACGAGTTCCACGTCAGACACAAATCCAGAGAAGGAAACGTCGCAGTAGCTAGTCTCGTTGATAGTGCGTCGTATCGTCTCGAGGCAAAGCGGGCGGACGATTGCGGTTGCGTAATCGGGGTAGGTGATGGTGTCGACGGGGTGGAAGAACACGCGCTCGATCTGCCAGCCGGAGAGGGTCGTGATGGCCAAGGAGACGGTGGCAAGGAACTTGAGGAGCTCGGAGCGGCGGGTGAAGGGCGTGAAGGACTCGGCGTAGAACGCCGAGAAGATAAGGAGCCTGAGGGAGTGTGTGAGTGTGAGGAATGGTACACGTGTGCTGCTGCGTCGTCCCTCACCTGCTCTCCTCTCCCTCCTCCTCCTTTTCTTCCTTCACTCTAGCCTCGAAGCCCTTGTTTGGTAGATCGTTAGCGATTAGAGCGAGGACGGTCACGGTCTTGCCGAGCCCGGGCTCGTCGGCGAGTATCCCGCCGGCGCAGGAAGATGGGAAGGGGGT
>Ga0307985_10000991_pt1 | contig 16245 bp, 17 predicted proteins | sample EllFjometageno80_FD_203155 | JGI IMG/M metagenome (GOLD analysis project Ga0307985, IMG submission 203155) | Marine microbial communities from Ellis Fjord, Antarctic Ocean - #80 | ecosystem: Environmental > Aquatic > Marine > Unclassified | place: Southern Ocean | collected 2014-10-09 | reverse complement strand
GCTTTACTTCTCCCCCCCCCTCTTTCCCCCCTCTCTCCCCTCGCCTTCTCTTATCCCCCCCCCTCGCCCATGACTTCTTCCCAATCCTCCATAATCTCGACTGATTCAGGGTTAGAGACACTTGTCACTACTGTAGACAGTACTATAGTGGGCCCACCTTGTTCCCCCCTGTACGTTCCTTCTGCTGACACGCTCTTCCGCTCGTTTGCAGCTTACTGGTTTAACTTCACGAGCAGAGGACGTATGAGGAGCAGCATCGAGGAGGGCGACCCTGCTCGTTTGGTTGGGAGGATGAACGATCCGAACGTCACTACCAGCTGTATCGTCAAGAAGATGCCGTTCCCGATGAAAAGTAGGGAGTTCATCACCCGCCTAGTGTGTGCAACGGACACAAACGGTGACGTGCTGGTCGCTTGTGTGCCAGCCGACGATGTCATTGACTACGGGATGAACATTCGGGCCGTCCGTGGAGTATCGAAATCGCTCATTCGGTTCGCTCCCTCTGGCGAGAACAGCTATCTCAAAGTCAGACCCTCTCAAGCAAATAGGACGTACAGGTACAGTTGTACAGTTGTACCCGAACATGCCATCATTCTCAACAAACTGTTCGAATGTACAGTACCCCTCTGTGTGGCTTGCAAGCGAATTTGCTAATTACTAGAGCCCGAAGCGCTTGGGCGAGAACGGCGACTCTGTCCCGTGCAAGATGGAGTCCCTTGTCTTGAGCGCTGCCCCGAAGCTTTGTATGTAGCCGATGTTTCCCAGCCCGGTGCTCCACCACACGTGTTTGTTGGTGCTGCTTCTTCCCACGATCGGGTTGCCGTCGGGCGACATTGGCCGGTAGCCGATCCACTCCTCCGCGTTCTTGAACTCGATACTGCTGTGCATGTCCTTGACGTCTTTCAAGAACTTGAACCGCTCATGCATCTCACTGCCATCCGGCTTGCCAATGTCTGCTAGCCCCGCCAGCCTGATGCGGTTGCCCTTGAATCTGCTGAACAGCCGCCGCTTGCCCGCCGCGGTCACGTAGTACAGGCTGCCCAAGTCCTGGATGAAGTTGGACACGTTGTCGAACGTCACGGAATAGCCGTAAACCGGCTCGATTACTTGCTTCTGCATGAGGGCGCCGGCGTTGTGCGAGTTGCACAATATGATCCGCTCGCACGTGTGCTTCGTGGTGACGCCGCCGCTCGTCACTGAGATCTCGTTATCGGAGATTTTCGTGACGAGAGAGTTGAAATGGAAGTCGACCGTAGCGGCGGCCTGCACGAGCGAAGCGTGTGTGAGGGGAATGCGGCAACAAAGGGGACTGCGGCGAGCTTGAAGGAGAGCACAGTTTTCGAGTTGGCGAGCACAGTTTTCGAGACTGCTCGCAGTGGGCGGCAACAAGAAGGGGGGGGGAGTGTGAGAGGAATGCAGCAACAAAGAAGGTTGGCGGCAACAAAGGGGATTGCGGTGAGCTTGAAGGAGTGGTTTGTGAGCGAGGAGCGTCAGAAAGCGCTGGCGCTGGATCGCGCAATTGCTTGTCTAGCTAACAAAAAGGTTGGCGAACGAAGCAAGACGGCTCTGCGCAGGCCATTCATTTCAACTCGCTCGCAAACATCGGCCTCGCTCGGCGTGCCTCCTTTGTTGCGCGCTCACCTGCATCTTTTCCACGAGATTGTCGGCGAAGTGCTTGCACTCGCTGACGAACTCTTCCGGCGCCAGCGATCCGCCAACCACTGCCGTCTCAGCCAGCTGCGGCTCCCGCTCAATGACCTCCTCCCTCGTCAGCAAGGTCATGTTATAGCCGTGATCGTTATTCGCTTTGAGCGCCTCCTCCCTCTCCGTCGCTAGCGCAACGGCAGACTCGAACACGTTCAGCACGCCTTGCGAACGAGCGGCGCCGGAGTATAGCGAGATACCTTCGTCTGTGGCGACGCGCAGGAGCTCGGCGACGCTCAGGAGTGCGCCCTCGAAAGATTCGTAGTAACTTTGTTCTAGCTGAGCAGCAGTGCCAAGGTGGGATATTGTGGCAGCGCCAAACTTGAACGTTGCGGGGAAGTCAGTCAGTAGAGTGTTGATGTAAACCTCGGACGCGGTAGCGTTGTTTCCCGACGCGAGCAGCGACGACAGCAGCACCTTTGGCGTCCTAGGTCTGGTATGATAGGGGGACAGGACTCCACTCATGCCAGTAGAGCTTTCGTTGCAAACGCTGGAGGACGGTTCGAGGAGGGTCACGGGGGAGGAGGGGATGTCGCGGGATAGGATGTAGGCGTTGGCGACGCCGCCGATGCCGCCGCCGATTACCGCGGTGCCAAGGTTGCTTTTAAGGGCATTGTTTTGCATCAGTTTACTTGTTCGAGACAACATGGCGGGGGAGGGGGGAAGGGAGGGTGAGTGGGAGGAGGAGGGGGTGGTCAGGAGGGACGACCTCGTGTGCTAGCGTCGTGTGACCTGATGCGTTGCTGACACCGCCGCTACCGTTTCAGCAATCGAGCCAAAATCCATGCGACCTCTCGGAGCCTCCTGGAGCTCTTGAAAACCTCACGCTCGCCTGTCCTCTCTCGTGTGCACACAAATAGAGTGATCCTGGTTCCGATACAGTAGTTGCATGCAAAACGTGTCCTTACGTGTCCTTAAGTGTCCTTAAATTTATCCCCCCCTCTCGCTCCCTCTCATTCCCCTCTATTTCTAGTATTCGGCGACGGTGGCCATGGCGCGGGCCTGCTTGTTCGTCGGTGTAGCCTGTGGAGGTGATGAGCAGCGTGTCCTGGATCATCACGGCGGAATAACCGATACCTTCTTTGTGGTGGCTATCGACGACGCCAGCCTTGTACTACTTCTTGTCACCGTCCTCAGGCGTGTCCATGAACCAGATGCCGTCTTCGTTGAGGAAGTAGAAGATCCCGTCGGAATTCATCGCACACTGGCTCTGTATTTCAATGCTCTCCGGGAACCTCAAGTCCGAAATCTTGCGAAAGCTGCCAGTGTTCGGGTCGACACTGTACAGGTACCTATCGCGCACCGCAAAAGGCTGGCTGCCGTCGCTGGAGCTCGCCAAACAGTACGTTTTGCTGGAGTTGATGACCGTGTGCTTGTCGTTCGCGGGGTCGTAGCGGTAGAGACCAGGCCCCAAGCGGGCAATATCAGCCGCATAAAAAATCGTATGCGAGTCGTCATCCGCAGTGACCGTAACAACGCTAACGCCAAGCATCGCATGTGGCATGGAGGCGCGATCGCATCGTACTTCGCCGTAACACGTGGTCCGTTACTGTTGTCAGGCATTCCCCAACGATAAACCTGAGTCCCAACATTTGCCTCCGCGGCAAAATAATTGTTCGGTCCTTCACCATCGTGTCCAAGCTAACGCCGCTGTTCTCGGCGCTCGAAACAACGCTCTCCTCAAAGACGTCCACTTTGGTGCGCTGCCCTTCGATCATCACCGCTCTCGTGTAATGCGTGCCGAACGCGCCAATAAACTTGTAGTACGTGTCCTCGTTGTCGACGTCCAAGAACGCAACGCCGTTCTTGAACGCGTCGGTGCGCGTCAACGTCGTGAACATCTGGGTCTTGAGCTGGTACATCGAGCAAGTCGCCTTCACGTAGTAGTAGCTGTAGCAGTTCTCCTCTATGCTCTCAACGGTGTGCGTGTACCCTGCGGATGCCGAGAACGACCCCTTGATCCTAGGAAGGCCGAGAGACATCGACACGCCGCCGTCTCTCTGGGGGGTAAGCGGGTGAGCGTGAAGTGGAACGCAAGCGGGAGGGTAAGCAGCGTATAAGCAGGTAAGCAGCGGGAAAGCAGGTGGTACCTGAAGGCTCTCCTGCATACTCTTGGCCCCTTGAGCAGAGAATTGATGTGCTTTCGGTGCTGTGATACTCTGTTACAGTCCATTATACGTACGTATAATGGACTGTAACACGGGTATCTCCTGTCTCCTCACCAGGGGGCGCGAAGATGTTTGTTCCTCGACGTCTGTGTTGTCAGTGTGATACGTATCCTCGCTCCACGCATGCTTGTATTTGAGTTGAGCCATCAAAGCAGTGCCGTCTGCGGGTGCCGCCCGTGTGTGCAAGTGCCGGCGTCCGTCGCATCGCATCGCATCGCATTCCCCTCCACGCTGCAAGCATCTAGCAAACGCTAACGACTCTATGGCTTACTCTCCTCCGCTCTTTTGGCCTTCTCGAAGAACATCCTGACGAACGCGTCCCTCCTCACCCTCCTGACCCTGGCCTTCTCGCTTCTCCCGAACACTGCGTGCACCGCGATCCTGGCCGCGAAGAGGCAGAAGAAGCTGGGCACGAGGGCCCTCACGTTGACCTCTGCCCCCGCCAGCAGCGCCGATATGCCCCCTCCGCCGGGTGAGAGGATGGCGCGCAGAATCTCCAGCGACTTGCCGATCTTCTCCACCCCCAGCCCCGCCGCCAGACTCTCAGTCGCTGCCAAACCTGCTCCCACTCCCCCTTCCACCCCCTCACCGTCCCCACCGCCCTCGCCCCCCTTCTGTGCGGGTAGCATCCGCCTGACCCTGACCAGGTATGGAATGCCCATCATGAACCAGCCCCCCTTGGGCAGAAAGATGCAGTTGATGATGGTGCTCCGCCAGCCCCAGAAGAAGTTCTTCAAACTGCCGCCGGCCGTCTCGTTGTAGATGGTCGCCACTGACGAGAGCAGCGTGGCGTACTCGGCGCTGCTCGACGTCACCTGCCTCACAGCGATGAGCTCGAGCGGGTGCAGCAGCACCGCGATGAGTCCCCTCGCCACCATGCTGATCTGCGACGGCGCGTCCCTTGTCTGCTGGACGAAGGGCAGCTTGGCCCACTCGGACTCCGTCAGCTCCAAGTCGTCCTTAGACTCGTAGAACACATTGCCGCTCGCGCGCCTGGGAGTCAAGCGGCGCCCCCCCTGAGGAGTGGGCCTTCCCGTCGAGCGCTGCGAGTGCTTGCCGTCGTGCAGCAGCGCCATGGACTTGATTCGGTCCTTCGAGTCCCTGTTGGTGGTCTCTAGCCCCCCCGTGTCTTCGAGAGTGTACGAGAAGGTGGGCGCGTTGGACTGGCACTCGTCCTCACGAGCCAGGATGGCGCTGTAGTTTCGCAGCAGGCCGAGCGCGCAGATGGCCACCGAGCCGCGAAGCAGGGAGGAGAGGAGGGGGGGCGTCGCGTACATGGCACTCAGCTGGGAGCCACAGACATGTGGGGAGGCGGTGTGAACAAAGGGGCGAACAATGCGATTTCAGCCCCGCCGGTCTTCGCACGGGGAGGCGGAGTGAACAAAGGGGGCTCCACCTCCCCCACCCACCCTCGCTCACAATGCGATTTCAGCCCAGCCGGTCTTCGCATGGGGAGGCGGTGCGAACAAAGGGACCTCAACCCCCGCCCTCACTCACAATGCGATTTCAGCCCCGCCGGTCTTCGCATCCTTCGCTGCACAGCTCGCCTCCTTCGCTGCACGGCTCGCCTCGCTCTTCTCACCTGCTCGAAGATGTTCGCCGATCTAGACGCCACCATGAACGGCATGAACGGCAAAACGCTGTCCTTGTTAGCAGCGCTGGACTTGTCCATGTTTGACTTGACGAGCTCAGCTAGCTCTTCCGTCCTAAACGTGCCTGCGATGTGGTTCACCTTGAGCGCCCAGAAGGGAAGCATGGCGAGGTCGCAGGCCACGCTGAGTGACATGACTCTGATGTGGTTGATGAACGCCGTAATGGTCGATGGCTCGTAGTCCTCGTTATCATAACTAACTTCTGGAGGCAGAACGAGGCCGAGGGGGTTCTCGTGCAGCCGCTTGAGCAGCTCAGAGGGTGCGTTCTCGAACAACCAACTCTCCCACGAGTCATCTCCCTCCAGTAGAAGTGCGCAAACCTCGCTCAGGTGCCTTTTGGGAACATTGTAGTGCAGGAAGTGGTAGCAGACTGTACTGAAAGTGAGAGTGTCGTCGATGATGTTCTGGAACGTGTCGACAAGGAGGGGCTCCATGGTAAGCACTAACACGAGGAAGCGAGGTGGGGGGTGGGAGTGTGGGAGGGCTGCTAAGGCAAGGTTTGTACACAGGGCAAGATTTGTAACAACGTTTGCCATTTTTGCTTCACAAATTTGGATCTGGATACGATGATGCGCGATGAGGGGTGCGTAGCGTAGCGTGGGCGGGATAGATGAGGTTTGGCGCAGGGGCGCAGGGGAGGTGAGAGTGGGCGTGCTTTGAAGAAAACTTCTGGTGGTACTTGACCGCTTTACCGACGCGATCGACGCTGTGTGTGTTTTTATCTGCTTTTTAACCTGCAGTAATAGGGGCTAATCCGCCGCCGCAGCGAAGCGACCGGCTGGATGAACGAGGTGGCACGAGCTGCGAAGCTGAGATTGGGAGGCAGGAAGGGCAGGGAGGCATAAGCCAGCACTAGTGGAGCTGGCGCAGTGTTGGAACTCGTGATGAGATTTCTTTTGCTGTGATGGGGACTTGGCCATAGTTATTGTTGGCGATCGAGTGGCATTGGAAAGCAGCTTATTTGTTAGTCCCGAGTTCCCTCGTCACTCAAGCGACGTGCAGGAACAGTCAGGAGACCTGCCAATCGATAGCAAAGGCTCCTCCATGACTATCCGGGCTTCAACGGGAGGGACTTGAACGCGATGAGAAAGGACAAGAGATACCCCAGCCTGATCAAGAGTTTAGAGAGGGTGATGACGAGTAGTCCTTTGAGCGAGTTTGGAGATGGAGCAATGCACGTCGCAAACGTGGTGCACGCGCTGGCCAAGCTGAAGCAGCCGAACAGGGTCATCATGAGCAAGTTGAATGAGGAGGCGAAGTAGATGGTGGAGACTGGTGACCCGCAGGCCATCGTGAACACGGTGTGGTCGTTCGCTACTATGGACGTGAAGGCACCCGAGCTGTTCAAGGAGATCGAGAAGCGCGCCTCGTTCCTCGTGAAGGAGAGCGAGCCGCAGCACATCGCTAACACGGCGTGGGCGGCCGCGACATTGGGTCATAGTGCGCCGGCTCTGTTCAGGGAGATCGAGACGCGCTCCTCGTTCCTCGTGAAGGAGGGCTCGCCGCAGGCCATCTCGAACACGGCGTGGGCGGCTTCAACACTGGACCAGAGTGCGCCGGCTTTGTGAATCGAGACGCGCGCCTCGTTCCTCGTGAAGGAGGGCAACCCGCAAGACATCGCTAACACGGCGTGGGCGTACGGGAAGCTCCAATACGACGCGCCAACTCTCCTAGCTGCGGTCGACTCGGCTCCCGAAGTGCTGGTTGAGAGCGGCACCACTCAGACTGTCTCCAACGTGGCGTACGTGTAGGCGTTCGCCGAGATCGGACACAAGCCCGGCGAGTTCTTCAACTGCCTGGAGAAGCGCGCCGACGAGTTCGTGAAGAGAGCAAACGATCGGCGCCACGGGGCGCTCCACGTCTCCCACGACTGCGGCACGGACACGCGCTATTCCGCGTGTGCCTGCCGTCGTCCGACATTAGTTACTCAATAATGTGAGAAACAATAGCTCACTTGTAGAGCCTCTATGTCTGTTTAGATAAATATTATTGAAGTTCACATGCACGTAAGGAATAATTGTATAAATCTAAATGACTTAATTTTGATATTTTTTGTGCAAATAATCGCATAAGATGAACTCTTATAGTATCAGTGTTGCCATAAGCAGAGGTTAATCATATATAGAGGCTCTTTACAAAAAAATGATCGTCCGCTTCCGAGGCTGAGCATGTACATTATCGGACGCTGGAGCCGGGGAAGATCCAGGTATGTGACTTACGTTGGTACGGGCTGGGGCAGTAGCAACGTCGTTTCAGCAAGGTGTTGGCTTGGGTTATTCTCATGCAGGCCGCTGACACCCATCGCGCGATGGGTATCGTTCCGCAGAATTAGTGGAGCCGAGACTAGCGCCCGAGTCTCAGTTCCTTATGGGTTCATACTAGCACGTGCTCGATGCCACGGGGCATCGAGTCGCCGTGCTCATTCCTTGTGACGACAGCGTTTGCGTGATGCGGTGCTGTCGTCTCGCCGAGTGGTTGAGGTGAGGCGCCACGGGGCGCACCACGTCTCCCACGACTGCGGCACGAACACTCGCAATTCGCCCGACACCCCCTATGGTGCGTCCAGCTGGATCCTTTTTCTTTCTTTCCATTTGCAAGTCGAATTTTCTCGTCGCTCGTTACCTGTCAATCTTCGGACAGGTCCCCCACCCATTCTAATAACTGTGTGGCTACGCCATCACAGTTTCGACGGGAACCTAATGTCCTTTCCGTCAACGTCTTGGGTCTTCTCGGCTTGCCAAGACGTGTCCCCGACTCGGTCGGGCGCCACGTTCTTATTCTTGAACTGGACTTGCTTGCTCGGTTGCGGCGTGAGCCTTGTTGGCCTCCCAAGCCACGGCGCCGGTGAGGTTGGGCTTCCTGTTCTTGCTTTCCCGGGTGCTAAAACTGCCTTGCAACCTCGGCGGAAGCACTGGCCCTCTGCACATGACCCTCTGCACATGACCGCGTCAATGTGGTGGTTAATGTCGCTCGGCGAGTTAGTCTACTGAAAGATCGTACCTCGATAACGTGTGAATCCATCCTAGTTGCCCCACGTAATGGTTGTACTTCGTCTTGCCGTCTTCGTCGAGCAACGGCGTGGCCTCCGAATCCTAGTCGGCGTGCTCAAGGAGCGGTGAATTTCGCTTCGTGGGCTCGCCTAGATCGCTTGCGTAATCGCGAAGTGCTTCAGCGATGAACGTCTTCGCGGAGAAGATTAGGTGCTCTCCGTGCTGCTCAACGTCGTTGCCTAGGAATAGCTCCGCTTGTGTCCCGAATGGGCGGTGAAACTTCACATAGAAGAGCTTGTTCATCTTGTCCGTCAGTGCGGCTTGATCGAATCCCAGCATGCAGATGTCGTCGACGTAAATCAGCAGGTACGGTACCGGCCGTTGCGCTCAATTGCCGCCATCGTCAGGAAACATCACCCGTGCCGAGGTGCACTGTTGAGCATAAGGGATGCTGAGCTTGCAAGTGGGGCGCGAACGCTGTCATGCTAAGTTTGTTTGAGCGTCGCGGTGTCGGTGGTGGAGACTTTTCGCTAAGCATCACCACCTGCGACGGTCGCTACTCACTACCCCATCGTCTCATCCGCTTCTTTTAGACCTCCCCGACCTCCCTGTTATCCGACCCTAGCCGCCTACAACGCTTGCTCCTTCCGCCCCCCTCAATGGCCAATCCCACCGACACCCGACCAATCCTGCAAATCAACAGCCGCCCACTCTCAACGACTCACCAAACCCTCACCAAGCTCACCAACTCAGCTCCAAAACGATCGCACACGCCCAAGATCAACCCGCTATGGCTGTTGTCGCTCGCTCTCCTGCTCCCACTCTGTCCCTCACTGCTGTCTCCTCATGCAAGTTTGCGAAAGAGGGTGGCAAGGCCGCAACTTCTGTTTGCTGAGATGCCGAAGGAGACGAATGATGGGGAGATGGACTTGCTGAAGGTGACGGGGTTAGGTGGAGGGATGTGGAGGACGTGCGGGGTTGATGAGTACAGGGCGAAGCAGACGTGCACCATCAAGCAGCACAGAGCCTTCATTCACAACATCGACGTTGTGTGGCATGCGTGCACTGAGCCCAAGTGCGACTACAGGACGAAGGAGAAGAGCAATCTCAAGACGCGCAGAGCCGACATTCACAACATCGGCGTTGTGTGGCATGCACGCACTGGACCCAACTGCGAGTTCAAGACGAAACATAAGCGCAACATCAAGCAGCACGGAGCTCACGTGCACGATATTATTGGCGTCACATGGCACGACTGGACTTTCCCGACTGCTCGTTCAAGGCGAAGTCGGAGAGCGAAATCGTGCTTCACAGAGCCTGGAAACACGATATCGGTGTGGACAGGAAAGGGTGCCCACACTGCGACTTCGAAACGAAGTCAAATGGGAACCTGGACTCGCACATCAAGGTCAGGCACGAGATCCACAGGGAGTTGATGCGAAAGGAGAAAATAGGTAACTTCCACTACTACCCTCACTGCCTCCCACCGATCGAAGTACGCCCCGCGCTCAACCGGCAAATCAAGGGACAGCACTCGTTACAGTGGAACGAGGGGAGCAGAGCGAGTCCAGATTAAGATGGATAACAGCCAGCATTTGTTACATCTTCAAACCCACCGATTCGCCACGCACTACACCTGCACTGCATATTCCGTGGGTGGCATGCGAGGAAGCGATAGTGAGTAGAGCGATGTTGTCTCCTTTAGCAGCAAATCATCGGAACTTGTAATTATTTGAGCCCACGCTATCTAAAGCAATTTTCAAGTTTTGGCCGCTAGAAAGCCCGTTGCTCCCCCCCCCCCCCATCCCTCCTGCTCCTATCCCGCCACCCAGTCCTCCCTGTGGCGCGCCGAACGCCGTGTTGCTGCCGGCGAAGTCGTTGGTGAAATCGAACACCACTGGCTTGACGGCGACTTCTGCGCTCTTCTGCGCGTTTATCTCGATCCGCTTCCGCTGTTCCTTGGCGTTCGCGGCCGCCTTCAACACTCGCTCGCTCAAGTACCAGCTGTTGTCGCCTCCGGCCTCTTGCGGGGCCTTCTTCTTCTCCTTGGTGCTGAACCCCCTGCTCAGCCTGTCAGCGGCCTCCACCTGCTTGGCGGTGGGCGCGGCCTTGGGAGTGCTTGCCGCGCTCGGCGCGTCCGAGACTTTTCGCCCGAAAGCGTTGCCTGTGATCCAGCTGTCGGCCCTGCTCCCGTGGTAGTCCTTCCCGAAGCCGCTGTGCGGGGTGTACATCTCGTAATCGGCCGCAGCCGCGGACTTCCTCTGCTGCAGGGGAGCCTTGAGTCGGAGTTGCTGCTTGACGTCCTTCTCAAACACGAACGCCTTGAGCGCCGCGTAGTTGGGGTGCTTGATGTGCTGCTTCGCCAGCGGCACCGGATAAATGCGATCGAAGTCCTCCAGCAGCTCGTCCTCCTCCAGCAGGATCGGGTGCTCCTCCTTGATCGGCTCCGGGGAGTTGGACTCGGGTTCTTCCGTCTTCTCCTCCACCTCTTCCACCTCCTCCTCTTCTTCTTCCTCCTCCGCGTCGTCTCCGCTCTCCTCCTCTCCGCTTTCCTCCTCCTCGCCGCTCTCCTCCTCCTCGCCGCTCTCCTCCTCCTCGCCACTCTCTGCTTCCACCTCCTCGTCCTCTTCTTCCTCGCCCCCGGCCTCCTCTGCCTCGCCGCTCTCGACGCTCTGCACCTCGAGATCGTCCGCGCTCTCCGCCTTCTCGCCCGTGCCGTCGATAATGTCGGTGGCCTTGACGCTGTACTTCGCCTCCACTTGCGTGACAAGCCACCGCTCGTTGCCCTTGTACTTGTTCAGCAGCGAGTTGACCTTGTCGACCTTGTCGACCGCGTAGATCTGGTAGATGGCGGTGACTCTCGCTCTCGCCCTGGCCAGGTCCTCTTCGTTGACGATGACGCCTGTGCTCCCCTTGCCCCCCTCATGGTTCCCCGCGTTGGCGTTGGCGATGGCGGACTCGAGCTTTCGCCGAAGCGCACCGCCCGCGCATCCTGGCGGTCTCGGTGGCGGCGGCGCCAGCCCCCCGAAGGCGTAATTTTTCTTCTCGTCCTCGTTGTTGTTGTTGCGTCCGAACAGCCGGTTCTCGCTCTCTCGCTTCTTCTGCTCTTTGAAGATCTTCTGGTCGTTCTTGTTGGCCTTGAGAACGCGCATGGCCTGTCACAGACGGTGTTAACCGCACGCCATAAACACGACACAAACGCGCCACAAGCACGGTGCGAACAAGGGAAACGGCGGCGCGAACAAGGGAGGGGGAGAAGTGCGTGTGTTCAAGTGTGTTTCTGAGCGAGTGTTCGTGCGTGTGTTTCTGTCGTGTTTCTGTGTGCGTGTGTGTTTCTGTGGGTGTGTTCGTGCGTGTGTGTGTGCGCGCGAATGTTCGCGTGTGTGCGTGGGCGAGTTCTCACCTGGTTTAGGACGCGCGATTTGATCTCGTCGTCGAGGGTCGAGTCGGTTCCGAACGAGGGCAGATGGTTGACCTCGATCAGGTACGGGCGCAGCTTCGTGTCCATCATGATGTCCAGTCCTAGCACTTCGAAGCAGTGCGAGCCGCTGATGGTGGCCGAGGGCGGATCCGCCTTCTCCTCGGGAGCTGCCTTCTCTTCCGACGACTGGTCATCATCCGAGTTGGAGGAGCTGTCCGAGTAGACGTCGCTGTCGTCTTCATCGTCGTCGTCGGTGGTGTCGTCCTTATCGCTGCTGTTGGAGCTCTCGGCCGAATTCTGCGAATCGGCCGTGGCGGCCGAGACCTCGCTCGCCACCGTGGACGGCCGGCTGGAGCTGTACTGCGAAGGGTCGCCGAACTGGCCGAGCACGTTGCACGTGTGCTCGTCGTTCTCAGCGGGGGCTCCCGACTTGTCGCCGGTGCCAAACTTGGCGTCGTACTCGCGAACGAGCACGGGGAGGATGGACAAGGCAGTCTTGACGCAAATGTGCCCGATTTTGTTCCACATGGTGTTCACCTTGGCCTCGCCGTGGGTGGCGGCCAGGTGCTCCTTCAGCCAAGCAATAGAGCGCTTGCTGGCGTCCTCGCAGTCGTCCCCGTCCGCCTGCTCGTACTTCTCGCTGTTCTTGTTGATGGCGTAGTTCGTCAGGTGCATCTGCTTGTCGGCCATGTTGGACTCGTTGGGCTTGCTGTAAGTCTCGGTGCAGATCCTCACCAGGCCGTCCTTGAACAGGTACATGCGGAGGGGCTTGCACGACGTCACTAGGACGTAGATGCGCAGATCGAACTTCTTCTCGTCGATGAGGAGGGGCTTGGAGATGTAGTGCTGGGCCACGCAGGAGGAAATCGTGTCCACCTCGGCAAACTTTCGAGTCAGGTAAATCCCGCGCCCTTGGCACCCAGCGTCCGGCTTGACTATAAACGTCCGGTTCGAAATTGACTTGCCCTTGCTGTCGAACTGCTCGCGGAAGGTCGTAGCTTCCATCGGCATGACAAAGGAGAGGGGACAGAACGCGTAGTCCTTGGGGAACTGCCTTCTCATCGAGTCCAGATTCTGGGCCATCCGCCCCTTCCTAGCGATGTTCGTCATGCCAGGAAAGTGGTTGATCCGCTGCCAAGGCTTGATGTTGTTCAGGTACTCGTGCACAGTCGCCGTATCGATCCACCAGATGTTGCACGAGTTCTTGATGTGCTGGGGAGCTGGGACACACATGAGTGAACAAAGGGCCCAAACGCATGTGTGAACAAAGGGGGGGTATATACAGAAGCGCCGAGAGCATGTTTGTGTGTTTGCGTTTGAGGGCCGCGCTCTTGATAGACCTTAATCAACAACGAGACGGTACAGAGACGGACAACAACGATGTCCGTCTCTTTATGATGTCCGTCTCTTGATGATGTCCGTCTCTTGACGATCGTCTCTTGATGATCACCCTCTCTTGATGATCACCCTCTCGTATTCTTTGTCACTAACTCAGCTGCAACACGCATAACATAGCCACAACGTAGCCGACAACGCTCCCCCCCTCCACTCGTTAGTTTGCCTCGCCCCCAAACTCTCTCCCCCTCACCCTCCCAACGTTGCTCGTTGCCCCTTGCTTTGCTTACCTGTCTCAGGCACTAACACGAAGCTATTGTTCGTTGCAGCGGCTTTTACCACGTCGTATCGGCACACATCGCCGGCGAAGAACGTGACGGCCTGTGAGTTCGTTGGTGAGAAGGTGGGGGAGAGCGGGTGAACAAGGGGGGGGAGAGGAGGGAGATGGAAAGGAGAAGGTGTCACGGGGAAGCCCTGCAGGACGGGGACACTGATGGTCTTCGACGTACGTTGTACTTGGATTTCTTTCGCTTGGCCTTGGGCTTGTCATCAGCACCTTTCCGCGCGACTGCCCGTTCCGCCATGGTCACGGTCGCGTTGCTGTAGAAATTTTTTGAGCTGCACCGTTTGTACCTGTGCGTCTGTACGTGAACTTTGGAAAGTTGCACTCTAAAAGTTGGGGATGGTGGATGTGGCGGAGGTTTGAGGCGATGGACTTAGCGACGCTCCCGCTATGCTTGACGATGCCAACGCAGCCGACTCGTTGGCCCTGCCCCCTGCCACCGCATGGTACCGAGATCCCCCAAACGTTAGCACATTGCCGTTCGCCCCTACCATTAGCCGGCAGCTTCAGGGGCATGAGATAGGCCTGGCCATCACCACCGTGCTTCATGAATGCAGGAAGAGACGCCACGCCAGCCACGGCACTGAGTACGCTACAGAAGCCCTCCAAACGATCCTGATTCCCATAACCTTCCCTCACCCCAGGACTTTCAATGCTCGACATGGCTTCAGACGTTGCAACGATCGTCCTGTACCTCAATACAGAAGGACAAGAGGGGAACGCCCACTCGCTACTCGCCATGGTTTGCTTGTGCCTGTTCTTTCAGCTGATGTTGGTCTACGTCCAGACCATAAATGGGCCTCGTTATATCCTGATGATGGAGACGCTGATCGTGTTGAGCGGCACAAAGCCGGGCTTCGACGCTGCGCGCGTTTCGTCAGGCCAAGAGAAGCTCGAGCACAACGTCTTTGATCCTTCGTTGGAGTTGACATGTACCAGGGCATTTGAAATGGTTTTCGAAGCCATTCCCGGCGGAATCCTTCAGTGCGTGGCCGCCATGCAGGTGTTGCAGGATGGCGGGGAGGTCTCAAACGTCGCGGTGGCCAGCGTCATCATCTCAGCGCTCACGACCGGCTACTCGAGCGCCTGCATTAGGTGAAATCAAACTAAACCCTCGCTCCAATACCAGCCCCTCCCTCACCCCCTGTCTCCCCAGCTTTGATTTCGACGTTGACCCCAAGATGCGGCGCGACAACCCCAACTTTTTCGGCTATATCCCTGACGACACGCTCCAAAGAACTCTCTGTTTCGTTTGTTTGGTGCTCAACAGCGCGCTCTTGCTGCTCTTGCGCAGCTTTGGCGCCGCAAGCTCATCACTGCGAACAGGAACTATTTCGTCGCGTACGTTGCGGGCGACATGGCTTTGTATTTGGCGCAGAAGGCGATCAGGAACGACCTATGGTATTGGGTCCCTATTAATGGTGCCGCGGGCATGGCTGTGTCACTGTTGGCGAGGTTACTCGTAAAGGTTATCACGGATTACACTGGTGTCGTTCACTTCAGGAATCAATGTGAGATGGGCCCACATTACTGGACCATCAACATGTTCATGGCGATCGCCGCTGCCTTCGTGTCCGTGAAAGTCAACTACAGCACCATCGAGGAAGGCGGCGAGGCGATCGCGGAGGAAACTGCGTGGACGTTGGCTAGCGCGTTGGGTGGCGCGTGGGTGGCGGTGTTCCTGGTGTTCCTTTACCTCGTGAAGAGGAAATACAGAGCGACTTTCTACTCCCTCCAGACTGGCAAAGACATTGCGATGACTCGCTTCATTAGCGAGGACAACTCCGACGAGGTCAAATCGACGATAGTCGAGTTTAATCGCCACCTCTGGCTGTCCACCAGGTCCAAAGTACGTGAGTGGTTCAGCGAGAACTGGGAGAGATGGGAAGAAGAGAAGCCTCTGTGGTTCACCCAACTGTACATCTCTTGCGCCGACGACGACCTGCTTCCCCCACACGTGCTGGAACGACAGAAACTCGCGGGCGGAGGCGAACGGCACAGGAGCTCCCTTATTCGCCGCGACTCACGTGTAGCTCCTGCTCCAGAACCGCAATTGATATCTGTTTATTGAGTTAATTCGCCATGTCTTTCCGGACCCGGCTTAAACCCCTTCAGCACCAGCTCCTGTCCGCCCTCAGGCTTAATCGATGGCGCTAATGGACGCCGTGTGTGCCAATGTCAATCGCTGCCATTTCGCTCGTCCGCCGTTGCTGCGCGTCGGCGACCATGCTACGAGTCACCCAGAGGTGCGACACGAAGGCGGCTGACTCGCCTGGCTTGAGGCGGGCGAGCACGAGATCGCTGGCGGCTAGGACACCTGTGAAGGCCATGCACATGTGCGAACAAAATGCCATGCACATGTGCGAGCAAAAAGGAACAACGTCGGCGCTCAGAACTCCCGGCTCAGAACTCCCGGCCCAAAACTTGCTATTCGCTCGCTCTGCACGACCTGTCTGCCTACTTATTGCTCGCTTCACACTTGCGGCTCAGAACAGTTCTCAGAACTTGCCATTCGCGCCAAGCACATAGTGTGAAATTTTTTTCGTCGCTCCTTCATGGCTGCCCTGAACGCGCTACGCACGGTCTCTTACTGTTTGAAGGGATTCTCCGTCTTCCGGCGTGGTGCCGGGCG